>Ga0114957_1002087_pt1 | contig 19894 bp, 22 predicted proteins | sample BantaG_FD_87175 | JGI IMG/M metagenome (GOLD analysis project Ga0114957, IMG submission 87175) | Marine algal microbial communities from Bantry Bay, Ireland - BantryBay_4 metaG | ecosystem: Host-associated > Algae > Red algae > Unclassified | place: Bantry Bay, Ireland | collected 2014-11-21 | reverse complement strand
AGTCTAAGTAAGTTTGCCATAATATAAGCATGTTTATCATAAACTTAAGGTGATTGACGAGTCAGAATCAATTGATCATAATCCAAGCCATTATGAATGATAAATTAAAACCAAACTATTCTGGATTCTTTATTCCTGTTGCTATTATTTTTGGAGCAGCCTTAATTATTTTTGGAATAACAAAAATGTTGAATTCCCAATCTGGTTATAAGAGATTAATTGGTGATTTAAATTCTAAAACTTTTGGAAATCGCTGGGTTGCGGCCTACGAACTTTCGAAATACCTTTCAACAAAAAGTATCCCAGAAGAAGATATACCTTGGGTTATTGAAAATTTATCGCAAGTCTATGAAGAGTCGATTGAGCCTAGAACAAGGAATTTTATTATTCTAGCACTTGGCTCTATGCGTTATCCGGGAGTTATTGAAACTCTTAATACTGCGATGCGCGACGATGACGACAAGGTCCAGTTCAATGCAATTGTTGCTTTATCAAATTTAAAGAGAAATCAGAAAATAGATTATGCTGAAATCGAAAAAAAGTTAAAGGGTAGGGATTTAGGTTTGATCCAAATTTCAATGTTAACCTTGGCCACTCACGGCCAAGTAAAATCCATTGACTCGATAAAGCCCTTTATCCATAACCCTGAAATCGGTTTGAAGGTCACAGCTGCGACTTCTTTGCTGTCCCTAAATGACTTGTCTGGTTTGTCTGAGATTGAAAATCTCTTTGGAAATAAAAAAGATTTAGACCGTTTTAACCCCATAGAATTAGAACAACTTCAGCTAAATGTTCTTGCAGCAATTGAAAAAATGTCTATACCGGAACCTAGACTTATCAAGCTTTTTCGATCTGTTTCAAATGATAATTCAAACCCTTCAATTGCCATCAAGGCCAAACAAGCACTGTTAAGATTAGAAAATTTGTGATACTAATATTTACTAACATTGGTATTATTTTGGCTCGGTTAATTAAATTAACCATAATTTAGGATCACTAGTGATTTCAAGGTACTGTGTATGAGTGACACACAAAGAACAAGTTTAAATAGACGTGAGTTTTTTAGTTATCTTTCCGTTGCGTGGATTGCGTTTGCAGGTGCGGTTGGAGGACTCCTTGCGCTTGCTTTTAGATTCTCTTATCCAAATGTTGTTTTTGAGCCTGCTATGGATTTTATAGCAGGTTTTCCAAACTCTTATGAAGATGGTGTTGATGAGCGTTGGAAAAATGTTTATGGAGTTTGGATTTATAAAAGTGAAGGAAAACTTGTAGCTCTTTCTAATATTTGTACGCACCTTGGATGTGTTCCAACTTGGTTACCAGCAGAAAAAATATTTAAGTGCCCTTGTCACGGCTCAGGTTATTATGCGAATGGAGTAAACTTTGAAGGACCAGCTCCAAGGCCTTTAGAAAGATTTAAAGTTTCCCTGGATGCATCAGGACAGATAATAGTTGATAAGACAAAAATTTTTAGAAAAGAAAAAGGTGAATGGTCTCATCCTGATTCATTTATTATAGCTTAAAAGTAAGAGGTAGAAGTTCCTATGGCCAAAGAAAGTTTTGCTCAAAAAGTTGCTAACACACAGATTTGGAAATCAATTTTTCGACATGGACCCCCAAACAATGCAAGAAATAGAGCATCTGTTATTGCGGGAAATGTTTTTCTTCACCTTCACCCAATAAAGTTAAAAAAATCAGGTGTGCAGCTTGGTTACACGTGGTGTATGGGTGGTTTAACATTTTTTATTTTCCTCGCATTAACTGTGACGGGAATTCTTTTAATGTTTTATTATAGACCAACTGCCGAATATGCTTACAACGATATTATCGCGCTAAGAGAGCATGTTCCTTTAGGAATAATGAGAGAGTTACATCGCTGGGGGGCTCACTCAATGGTCATTACTGTATGGCTTCACATGTTTAGAGTTTTCATGACTGGTTCATACAAACCACCTAGAGAGTTTAATTGGGGGGTTGGAGTTATTCTTCTTGTACTTACAATGCTCCTATCTTTTACAGGCTATCTTCTTCCTTGGGATCAACTTGCTATATGGGCGATTGCAGTAGGCTCGAATATGGCAAAGGCAACTCCATTTGCAGGGCACGGTGGCCCAGGTGCGGCACTTTTTCAAATTGGTGACTTCGTAGGAGTTTCTGATAAAAACGATGTTCGCTTTCAACTGCTTGGAGGACGTTTTGTTGGAGAAGCAGCTCTTTTAAGGTTTTATATTCTTCACTGCGTTTTTATTCCTGTTGTTGTTTCAGTTTTAATTGCAGTTCATTTTTGGCGAGTGAGAAAAGATGGAGGAATCTCGGCTCCTTTATAAAAGAAGCAAGAGAGAAAAAGTATGAAAGAATTAATTAACATCATCGCAGATCCTCTTTATTCATTTTCAATCGTAAGTATTTTATTTTTTGCAATGCTTTATTTTGTCGACATCGTTGCGACAATGAAGTTTTTTTGGATAACAACAGGTTCAATCCTCGTTATTTTTATTTGGGCTTGTTTTGATCCAAACTTCTGGGCAATCATTACTTGGCCAGATAATATTCCTATTTCAATTCTGCTCTCTCTTGTTTTCTGGACAACTTGGTACTCTCTTTATAAGGGGGTTCGAAATGACAAAAGAATCGCAAAAGGCTTACCACCTTTAGAAGGAACACCAGAGAATCGAGAAAAAGTTTGGGCCTGGCCTAACCTTGTTTACACAGAACTCTTTACTATTATCTTGGGAACAGTTTTTCTTGTTGCGTGGTCGATTCTTTTTAAAGCACCTTTAGAGGAGCCAGCAAATCCGACCTGGGCACCAAATCCTGCCAAGGCTCCTTGGTACTTTTTAGGCCTTCAGGAGATGCTTGTTTATTTTGACCCTTGGCTTGCAGGAGTTCTTTTTCCAGGTTTAATTGTTGTTGGGCTTATTGCGATTCCTTTCCTTGATACTAACCCAAAAGGAAATGGTTATTACACTTTTTATGAGAGACGTTTTGCTATTGGAGCTTTTCTTTATGGCTGGCTAGTACTTTGGATTTTCTTAATTATTATCGGAACTTTCTTGAGGGGGCCGAACTGGTCTTTTTATGGTCCATTTGAATACTGGGATACTCATAAAGTTGTTGCTGCGAATAATATTAATGTTTCAGAGATTTTCTGGGTGAAGTTCTTAGGGGTGAGACTTCCTAAGAATTTAATTATTAGAGAGTTTTTAGGAATTACTATTGTTTTGAGTTACTTGTTAGGAGGGGGATATTTCCTTACACAAGGAATCAAAGGCTTTGGTGGTTGGTTAGGAAAGAGATATCGTAACGCTCTAGGGATGCCTCGCTACTACTTATTATTAATGCTTATATTATTTATAGCGGCATTACCTGCCAAAATGTACTTGAGATGGCTACTGAATTTGAAGTACATCGTTTTCTTACCAGAGTTAGAACTTAATATTTAATAGGATTGATTTGATATGAAACGTGAACCGGGAATGGCATATAACACAAAAACCTTAAATAAAATTTTTGCTGTTATTGCTGTTATTTTCTTTATTACTGTTCTTTGGATGTTTCTTGATGATTTTATTCGTCCTTGGAAGGCAGTGCAGATTAAATCACTTGATGTTGAGAGAGAAGTCCTTTCAGCGAAGATTGCAGCTGAAGAAAAAGGGATTGATGGAGATCAATATAGAGGACTTCAAGAAAAAATTAAGCGAGCACAAAATGAGGTCGAATCACACAATGATGACATTGAAAAAATTGAAGATGAATTGGCTCTTGTAGATAAAGATATTTATACGCAAACAATGACAAACGGGACTAACGGATCTCTGAGTGGAGAGTATCAATTTAAGTTTGAGCATTATCATGTCGATGGAAAAAAGAAGCTTGCTGATAAATATGAAAAAAAAATGAAGCATCATAAAGCTTTGTTTGCCCAAGGAAAAGATGACTTGAAGTCTTTTCAGCTTAAGCAAAAAAATCTTTTAAAAAAAATTAAAGGAATTACCAAAAAGAGAGATGAATTAAAAAAAGAACTTGATGGTCTTGTTGGAGCAAAGGGACGGTTATTAGCAAGTATGTCTCAGACTGAAAAAAATCCGATTTGGTTTTTTAGAAACTCACCGTTTGTCGATTTTTTAGATCCTACATTGAAAATTAAGCAAGTTGTTTTAGATAATCTCTCTGATGATAGGTATTTTGTACAAACGAAAAAAGTAGATCGCTGTACGACTTGTCATGTCTTTATAGATAAACCGGGGTTTGAAGAAAAGGAAAACCCTTATAGAACTCATCCACGTTTAACTGAACTTGCAGTTGGCCAAAACTCAGCACATCCAATAAAGAAGTTTGGGTGTACTGGGTGTCATGGAGGAGAGGGACACAGGGTTAATGATTTTAATGCTCCCGTTCATATGCCTCAAAGCGATGAACAAGAAAAAGAGTGGGTTGAAAAATATCACTGGCATGAGCCACATAAAGTTCCTCAGCCAATTCTTCCTCTTAAGTATACTCAAGGTATGTGTATCAAATGTCATCAGGGAGTTGAGAGACTTCAGTTTGCGGATGACTTGAATCATGGAAAGCAACTTATGAAAAATTATGGCTGTTATGGATGCCATAAAATTGAGGGTTGGGAGCATATGACTAAACCAGGGCCAAGTTTAGAAAAAATCACGGCTAAAACTAGTAAAGAGTTTATGAAGAACTGGATCTGGTCACCTCATGTCTTTAATAAACACTCAAGAATGCCATCATTTTTTGGGCAGTCAAATAATTCAAAGCCTGAGTTTATGAAAAAAAATATGGCCGAAGTTAATGCAATGGTTGAGTTCCTTGCAGGTAAATCAAAGCCTCATAGTAATTTTGCTGTTTATAAGGAAGGAAGTGTCGATAAAGGAAAAGAACTGATTCAAAAGATAGGTTGTATTGGTTGTCACCAAGTTGAAGGAATCGATGAACCTTATAATAAGGTTAAATCAATGAGTGGACCGTACCTTACGGGAACCGGTTCTAAAGTTGATGCTGACTGGCTTGTTTCATGGTTAATTAAACCAAGCCACTATCAGTCAGATACTATTATGCCTTCCTTTAGACTTTCAAAAAGTGAAGCCAATGATATTGCGACTTACCTTCTTTCCTTAAAAAATAAGAAATTTGAATCTTTAAGGTTTGCAGAGCTTAATAAAAAAATTAGAGATGAAATTTTGGTTGAAGATCTTTCTAAGTTTGAGCCTATAGCGGAAGCGAAAATAAAGCTTGAAAAAATGAGTGATATTGAGAGAACAATGAGACTTGGCGAAATTTCCATTGGCAAATATGGTTGTTACTCTTGCCATACAATTGCCGGTTTTGATCCTGCCAGGCCTCCAATTGGACCAGAGTTGACGAAGGTAGGAAGTAAGCCTATTCATCAATTTGGTTATGGACAGCAACATGACGTCGCTCATAGAAGAGATGCTTGGTTTAGAGCACATCTTGAGAATCCTAGGCGTTGGGATATTGGAGTTCCAAAACCATTTAAAGATTTAAATAGAATGCCTAACTTTTATTTAAGTAATAAAGAAATTGAAGCAATGACAACAGTTCTTGTTGGACAAGTTTCTGATTACGTGCCGATGAAAGGAAAAAAGAATTTAAATGCTATAGAAAAAATTGCTGAAGATGGAAAAAAAATTACTAATAAATATAACTGCTACGGCTGTCACAAGATTGATGGACTTGGTGGGGATATAGCAGCGGCTTTTGAAGATGACTTGAACGCTGGTCCTCCTTGGTTAGTTGATCAAGGGCATAGAGTTCATTCAGATTGGTTTTATAATTTCCTCCAAAATGTGACGCCGATTAGACCATATATGGAAGTGCGTATGCCATCGTTTAACTTTCAAGATGGTGAGTTAAATACATTGATGAGTTATTTCTCAATGGAATCAAAACAAGCAAACTTCTATAAAATGCCTAAAGTTGTGTGGGAGAAAGGCGAGAGAGTTGCAGCTCAAAAAATATGGGATGAACTTGCTTGTGTAAGCTGTCACTCTTCAGGATTTAATCAAGATGAACCACAGGCTCCAGATTTAAGGAAAGCTTACTCAAGGCTTAGAGCTTCGTGGATTAAGAAATGGCTATCAAATCCAGCGGCAATACAACCATACACTCCAATGCCTGACTTCTGGGAAGGAGGAAAAACTTCTGCTGTTGAAGGTGTTCTTGGTGATGACGCTCAAAAACAAATTAATGCGATGGTAAAATACGTTCTTGAACTTGGTGAACCTAAAAAAGGGAGCACTAAAGCTAAAGTTTCAAAAGAAGTGAAGAAAGAAGAATCAACGGAGAATTTATAATGGGTGGATATACGCTACTGGATAAAGATCACGTAGATAAACAGTTCGGGAGAGCAACTCCTGGGAAAATTGCAATGTGGATGTTTCTTGTTACAGATGCAATGAGTTTCTCTGGTCTGCTTCTAGGCTATGCTGTGTTGAGAACTACTTATGGAGATGTTTGGCCAACTCCGGCCGATCACCTTGGAATTGCTTTGTCTGGGGCTGCTACCTTTCTTTTAATTTGTAGCTCTGTCTCAATGGTTATGTGTGTTGATGCTTGTCGCTTACAAAAAAGAAAGGCGATGCTCAATTGGTTACTTTGTACCATTTTAGGAGGAGTTGTATTTCTTGGAATCCAAGCTTATGAGTATATGCACCTTGTACATAACGGACTTTCCCTTTCTGAGTTTATCCACGGTGATAATAAATTCGGAGCTACCTTTTATATGATTACGGGCTTTCATGGTCTCCATGTTTTATCAGGAGTTATATATTTAATATTTGAATATAAGTTCACCTATGAAGGAAGGTACGATAATGGGAATTATCGAAACCTTGAAGCTGTTGGCTTGTTTTGGCACTTTGTAGATCTTGTTTGGATTTTAGTATTTACATTTATTTATTTATTATGATTAAAATATTTGCGAGTTTTTTATTTTTGCTAAGTTTTTCTACCTTAGCTTGCCCTTATTGTGCAGGTAATACTGATAGTCCAGATAAGAACTCATTTATCATTTTGGCCATCGCAATAATTTTAATCTATATACCGTTTTACATGCTGTTTCGGATGGCAATAAAGAGAAAAAAATCGAACATGGATGATTCTTTAAAGGAAGGTCTGTGAAAATTTTTAAAGCTTTATTGTGGCTCACAATTATTTTAACTTTTAGCTTAATTAACCTTGGCGGACTGGTTCATAACACTGGCTCTTCTCTGGCATGCCCCGATTGGCCACTGTGTTATGGAGAACTTATACCAAAAATGGAAGGTGGGATTTTAATAGAACATTCTCATCGCTTACTTGGAGCTCTCGTTGGAATTTTCTCTATTGCTCTGAGTTTTTTTTCTTTTAAATTGTGGGGAAGAAGTTCACGTATTTTTAAGTTTTCACTATTGTCTTTAGGTCTTGTTATTTTTCAAGGAATCCTGGGAGGCCTTACCGTTATTTATAAGCTTCCTACCATTATCTCTACAGCTCACCTTGGAACCTCGATGCTGTATTTTGCACTTTTAATATACATTCTCTTTTTAACTCAGGAAAAAGAGTCTCCTGCAAATGTTCAAGGAGAAGTTGTGTGGAATAAATCAATTGTTAAATATTCAGCATTATTAATAGTCTTTATTTACCTACAAATACTTGTTGGCGCCAGCATGAGGCATCTCGGTCTTGGAGGTGTTTGTGGAACGGGATGGAATAATGTGATTAGCTGTTTTGATCTTGTGAGCTTTGTTAAAGGATTTATTCCTGAGTCAATGCAAGCAAAGTATCATGTACTTCACCGTTACTTCGCTTATGTTATTGCAGTTTTTGCTTTTTATTTTGCTTATTGCCTCAGCCAAATGTTTGAAAATAAAGGGGCAAGTAATAACTGGGTATCTCGAATTAAAACAAAATCAATAATGATTCCCTTGGTTGTTATTTCTCAGGTGATATTAGGAATAGTAACTGTTGGAACGAACTTGGGAGTTTTAGCTACAACTTTACATTTAGGTGGAGCGGCTCTAACTTTTGGCTTATGTTGGAAGACATATCTAGACTTAAAGCACTTTAAAAAAACTCATAGTATATCTAGGTATAAAGATGATTACTTAAGCGACCTTGTTTCAATGAGTAAACCGCGACTTTCTATGCTCGTTATCTTTACTGCCGGAATTGGTATGTTCCTTGCCCCTGGATCAGTAAGTTTTTCTTACTTAGTAGTAAACCTTTTTCTTATAACATCTTTAGTCGCAGGAGCTTGTGTTTTAAACTGTGTTTGGGAAAAAGATATTGATAAAAAAATGGAAAGAACCTCTTTTCGACCACTACCTACAGGGCGTATTTCAGTAAGAGTTGCGACAACTCTTGGAGTTTCTCTTTGTGTTATTGCTTCGTTAGGTCTTTTCTTCTATAGCAATCAATTAACTGCTTTGCTGGGCTTAATCGCAGCGGTTTCTTATGTTCTTTTTTATACACCACTAAAACAGGTTTCTCCTCACGCAGTCTTTGTGGGAGCTATCCCAGGAGCAATGCCTCCACTTATGGGTTATACTAGTGTTTCAAATGAACTTGGAATTATTGGATTGATTCTTTTTGCTATTCTTTTTGTTTGGCAAATCCCTCATTTCTTTGCAATTTCTCTTATCTATGCAAAAGACTATGATCAAGCAGGGATTAAAGTTTTTCCTAACGTTGAAAATTCAAAGAACACGAGAGTGAGAATACTTTCATATACAGCACTCCTCGTTTTTGTTTCAGTATTACCATCATTTTTATTTCTTACGAAAAGTTATATTTATCTTGGTGTGAGTTTATTACTTGGAAGTATTTTTATGTACGTTGCTTTCCAAGGCTTAAATACAAAAAGAGAAATGTTAGAAGTGAAATGGGCAAAGATGTTTTTCTTTTCAACAATTATATATTTACCTCTTCAATTAGGGTTGATGATTAATCAAATATCATAAGGAATGATGATGAGCTTTTTTAAAGTTTTTGAAACACAAGAGTTGATTACTACGAATGCACACAAAATTACTGGGCTTTTTAACTACACAACCATCATGGTGGTTGTTTTCTTTATCTTGGTTTGCGTTGGACTTTTTGGGTTTTCATTTAAATATAGCGAGAAAAGAAATAAAGAAGCTGAATACACCTATGGAAATACGAAGAAACATAAACTTATAACCCTCATCATTGGTTTAGCTGTTTTCTTTTTAATTGACCTTTCTATTACGGGGCAATCAAATGAAGATATGATCAATGAATTCTGGAATTTCCCTAAAAAAGGAGATGACATCGTAAGGATTGAAGTTTTAGGTCAGCAATGGATGTGGAATTTTCGCTATGCTGGGCGCGATGAAATATTTAATACCGAAGATGATGTTCTTACAAATCATGAGTTACATCTTCCTGTTGGCAAAAAAGTTGAATTCAGAATTACGTCAAAGGATGTTATCCATTCTCTTTATTTCCCGAATGCACTTCTAAAAGTAGATGCTATGCCCGGAAGGATTTCAAGGATGTGGTTTGAGTTAACTAAGACTGGTTCTTATGACATTGCTTGTGCTGAAATGTGCGGGACTCACCACTACAAGATGCAAGGGAAGCTACATGTCTATACCCAAGCTGAATATGATGAGTGGTTAAATGAAGCTCAAACTTTAGCTGAAGCTGGAAATGATACTGAAAATATTGATAACTACTGGGGATGGAAGTGGGATAATACTGCCCCATCTGCACAAGTAGCAAAGGAATAATTTATGACTTATATACATCCTAAACATGACGCGCCTACAACTTTTTTAAGTAAGTATGTTTTCTCATATGATCACAAGGTAATTGCAAAACAATTTCTTTGGTATGGAATCTTTTTCTTAGGAGTTGGCGGAATGATGGCGCTGATGATCCGTTGGGCATTAGCTTACCCGGGAGAAGCCTTTCCGATTCTAGGGGGATTATTTTTTCCTGAGACAGGTGGAGTTATTCCTCCGGATACTTATTCAATGCTTTTTACCTTGCATGGAACAATCATGATCTTTTATGCAATTACTCCTATCTTAATTGGAGCATTTGGGAACTTTTTGATTCCTTTGATGATTGGTGCGAGGGATATGGCGTTTCCTTTCTTTAATATGTTGTCGTTTCACCTTGCACTTGTTTCAGGACTTTTACTTTTGGCTTCCTTGTTCTTCCCATTGGGAGGTGCTGCAGGCGGGTGGACTTCTTATCCAACTCTTTCAACTCTTATTGGGAGTCCAGGTGTTGGCCAAACACTTTGGTGCCTTGCTATTTTTGTTCTAGGTATTTCCTCAACAATGGGGGCAGTAAATTACATCACGACAATTATCTGTTTCCGGGCTCCTGGAATGGGATATTTTGATATGCCCCTTAGTGTCTGGGGCCTTTGGCTAACGGCAATTTTAAATGCAATCTTTATTCCAGTATTAGGTGCAGGTGTTTTACTCCTGATCTTTGATCGAGTTTTTGGAACAACCTTTTTCCTTGCGGGAGCGGCAGCAACAAGTGGAACAGGTGACCCTATTCTTTTTCAACATGTTTTTTGGATTTTCGGACATCCTGAAGTTTATATTTTAATTCTTCCAGCTTGGGGGATTATCTCAGATCTAATTTCATTCTTTGCACGAAAACCCGCTTTTGGAGCAAAGACTACTGCCTTGGCAATGACTACAATTACTGTTTTATCGACTCTAGTTTATGGGCATCATATGTTCACAACCCAGATGAGTCCTTTGTTGACTCAAACTTTTATGACTCTTACGATGACAATCTCAATCCCGTCGGCAGTGCTTTTTGCTAACTGGCTTCTTACTTTATATAAAGGATCGATTCGTTTCCAAACACCAATGATTTTCTCTCTGGGAGTCGTTTTTGTTTTTGGTCTGGGAGGGTTAACAGGTCTCTATCTTGGAACTGTTTCAACTGATCTTTACCTACATGATACATACTTTGTTGTCGGTCACTTTCATTACACAATGGCCGCTTCTGTTTTACTAGGTGGTTTTGCTGCTATTTACTTTTGGTTCCCGAAGATGTTTGGGCGGATGATGAATGAAAAACTTGGACATATTCATTTTTGGATCTCAATGCTTGGGCTTAATGGAGTTTTCATGGGAATGATGATTATGGGACATGCTGGAATGCATCGAAGATTATACAATCCATTTGTTTATGAGTTTATGAATAATCTTATTCCTTTGAATACCTTCGTAAGCTACAGTGCATTTTTTATGGGAGCTGGACAACTTATTTTTGTCTATAATTTTATCAACTCTATGATTAGAGGAGAGAAAGCGGTAGATAATCCTTGGGAAGTTGGTACGCTAGAGTGGACGATTCCATCGCCACCAATTCATTATAATTTTGAAGAGATTCCTACAGTAAAGTGTGGACCCCATGAATATAGTAACCCTGCTCTTAAAGGAACTGGAAGAGACTTTCAGTATCAAACAGAGGAATTAGCGGGAGCTTGATTTAATTAATGGAAACTTATAAAGAAAGACAATTCGAAGCAAATAATATTGCATTCACTGTGTGGATGGTTTTCTTTGCTATGCTTTTTGCTTCTCTTTTCTTGTTTTATGCACTTTATCGTTTTAGAGGAACGCCTTGGCCTCCCATGGGTTTTGAGAAAGTTCCACTTTTTCTACCGACTTTAAGTACAGGAGTTTTGGCTTTGAGTTCTTTTTCTGTCCACTTACTTCAAGACAGGTACATAAATGATATTAAAAGTGGGAAAAATTTTTATTATATCACGCTAATACTTGGAGGGGTTTTTCTCTTCTTACAAAACGCATTATGGATTCAATTAAAAAAAGACGGCTTGAGTGTTGAGTCTGGAATTTTTTCTTCATTAATACATGCCTTTACTTGGATACATGCTGCACACATTATTCTTGGTCTAGGGTTTTTGCTTTATATGAAGAAGTTTTTAAAAAAAGAAAATTATGGAAAAGCTATATATTTCCAAAGAGTAGAACAAATAGCTCGGTTTTGGCACTTCTTGGGAATTGTCTGGTTGCTCATGTTTGTCACTTTATTTTTAGTATAAAGGTTTAATAGTAATGAAAATTTTAAATGTTTTATTAGTTCTTATCTTTTTTTCCTGCCAAAGTGAGCAGGGAGTTAAAAAAGATAGGGTTTTTGTTGGAAATCAAAAAGTGTCGTCTAAAGTACTAAGTAAAGGAAAAGCCATTTACTTAGAGTATTGTATGGCATGTCATGGAGTAAATGGTGATGGAAATGGACCTGCTGCTAAAGGTTCAAATCCTCCTCCTCGAAACTTCACTCAAGGTCTCTATAAATTTGGATTGGTAGAAGATGGAGGCCTTCCATCTGATGAAGACTTTGCTCGTATTATCCAAGGTGGTCTAAAAGGCACGGCCATGCTCAAGTGGGATATCTCAGACCAGCAAACCTACATGGTTACTCAGTATATAAAAACTTTTGCTCCTCAAGTGTGGGAAAATAAAGAAAATATTCCTGGTAAAAAAGTAACTATCAATCCTGATCCTTATTCAATTGCACGAGAGAGCTCGGCTATTCAAAAAGGAAAAGAAGTTTATCACATGGTTGCAAACTGTCAGAGTTGCCATCGCGGGTACGCTACTAAAGATGAGTTAAATGAAATGAGTCAGAAGTATAATGATGAACCTATGACCGACTTTGATGAAGATCTGTACCTTCCTAAGCTTCAAGTTTCTGAGTATTACTTTTATGACGATAAAGAAAGAACCGCTCAGTTTGTGCCACCTGACTTTACTTGGCACAATGTTCGTTCAGGAAGTTCTGTTGAAGAAATAGCTATGAGGCTAGCTGCCGGAGTCACTGGGTCAGGAATGCCTGCTTGGAAAGGCACAATTGAAGATCATGAAATTTGGGCAGTAGCTTATTATGTAAAAAGCTTAATGAAGTTAAAGGACAATAAAGCGGCACGTAAACTATTTATGAGCCGGTTGAAATAATTATGAACACAAAAAGCCTATCAGCTCCACACCCATTCCAGAAACTTCTTATGAAGTGGTGGTTTTGGTTAATATTTTGTTCTTTCTTTTTTGCTGTTCCAATTTTGAGATCAATTAATAGAGAGCTTCCGGCACCGCTTCCCGTTCTTTATACTTTACCTGAATTTGAATTAATGGATGAGAACTCGAAAGTGTTTGGTTCGAAAGATTTAAAAGGAAAGCCATACCTGGTAAATTTTCATTTCACAAGTTGCCCTACTATCTGTAAGGACATTATGAGAAAAACTCAGAGGATTCAAAAAAGAATTCGAGGATTAGGACAGAAGGTTCAAATAATCTCAATCACAGTTGATCCTGATAGAGATACACCACAAAAACTTTTTGAGCATGCACGTAGTTTAAGAGCAAACCCTTTTGTATGGAAATTTCTGACAGGTAGCAAAGAAAAAATAAAGAGTCTTGTCGTGGATGGATTTAAAAGTGCAATGGGTGATAAAGAGCTAGGTGAGAACCTATATGACATCACTCATTCTTCGAAAGTGTTTTTAGTAGATGCTGAGGGAGAAATTAGATCTATATATTCAATGGATAAAAAAGATATTAATCGGATGATGATTGATCTCGGTTTAATTGTTAATCGAATGATTCACATCGAAAAAGGAGCTTGAAATGGGAAGCCATCAAGAGGAAATTCACTTCGACAACTCAAATTATCATAGTCATAAGAAACAATATGTAGTTATATTTTTTGTCCTAGGTATTTTAACTGCAATCGAAATTGCGATTCCTGAGTTTAGCATGCCCTACCTTGTTCACGCGAGTAGTTTGACGGCGCTGGCACTGATAAAAGCTTTTCTTGTTGCTTATTATTACATGCACTTAAAAGAAGAAACAAAATGGCTGAAATGGATAACTCTTATACCTGTTTCTGCCGTAATTTACGCAGCAGTTGTAACGATCGAAAGTATTGCAAGATAAGGAGATACGATGTCTGATACAAATAATCATAGCGCAGTTGTAAAGAAAGAACTTCCTTATCACCCGATATTTCCAGGGAAGCACTATGAAGATGTTGAGTATTCGCAAACAAAGGTTCCAACTATTCCTTTGCTTGTTTTCCTCATAATTGTTTTTTATCTCTTGAAAAAATTTATCTATATTCCTGATGAAAAAAGAGATGGAAAGTAATTTTTTTAATCCAAGAATCTATCTTCGCACTTTAAATTTTCAAAGCTGTCATGGGCAAAAATCTTGCTCATTGTGGAATCATATAGTTGAAAAGAAAAATCACGCTCTCGTGTTGTGAGAGTAATGATATCATCTTCACATGTCGAAATTTTTTGAATAGATTGAGAACTTCGAATGGTAAAAGCAATAGCTTTCTTATATTTACTGGCCAAGTCAACGATAAGCCATCTCGTTTGATTAGTTAAGCTTCTTAGAAAAACCTTGTTTTGAGTCTCAGAGATGAGCTCAAAATCACGTGTTTGATTAATGCTAAAATGTCTTTTTTGCGCAAAATCAAAAATAATCATAATCATTCTTCGGTTGAAGAAATAGCAGAAATCTTCATTACATTCAATTTGGTCATCCTTAACAAAGTGAGAGGTACTTCGGTAGGAGTTATAGTTAGTATCGTAATATTCGAAAATTCCATGTTTAGAAATCCTATAATTTGGAGCTAAATTCTGAGAAAAGCTAGCTAAAGAGCTAATAACACAAAGGAGTAAGAGGGAGATTCGAATAAGCATAACTAGACTTTAACAGTTCAGGAAAAATGTTCCATAACTTTAGGTCAGAATTGAAATAAGTACAGATTGTGTCGATAGTTTGTACATGGCTAAAGTTGTAATTTTCCTAATAACTCTTTCTTGTTTTACCTATGCCAATGTAGAAGTTAGGGTCAATCCAACCTGTAAAATTGTTATCCAGGACTATGAGTATGCGCTTCCTCTTAATATGGGGAGTTACATGTTGAAAAGTCAGAACTCGAGAGTAAAGCCTGCTACTTTGAGTGTGAACCAAATCACTCCAATGGGAGTAAAAGAGTTAACAAAGTTCATAGAACTTAATACTGGAAAAAAAGGTTATGAGATTATTAAAGTTGGAGAGAGTCATTTTTATAAGTTTTTTTCAGATAGCAGCATTTTCTTTTACAGCACTCAAGGAAAGTTAATCCAGGTTCATTCAACAAATCTTAAGGAGCAAAATGTCAGTATTAAGCTCCGCTAAATATTTAAAATTTTTACTACCGATTGTTTTAATCACCTCAGGTTTAACTTACTCTCAAAGTGATGTAAGTGCAGGCGAAAAAATATTAAGCCATTTTCAATGCGCAGAGGGAACCGAAACAGCTCAAGTTAATTTAGAAATGAATAAACTCAAAAACCTTGCGACCGAACTAAATCAAGATGACAGTCAGTGTGCATCCTATGGAGATCGCTTTAGTGATATTCCTGAAGTAGAGACTCTGATTGATCAGATGTTCAATAACAGTATTTTAAATCAAATTAAGCAAACAGAAAAAGAGATAGAAGACTTAGAAGATCAACTCACTTACATAATCACTTTGCCAGTAAGTGCAGATGAAAGAAATTGGCTTCCGAGTGAGTCAGAGATTCAAAACCGTATTTATGTGGCAAGAGGACAAATTATTCAATATAAGCAAGATCTTAAATACGAAGAAGCTGCTCTTCAAAACCAAAATGCTTCAAACCGAATCTATGAAGTAGAAAGATACTTTGAAAATTTAACCTCAGCAATCGAAGCGGATTGCTTTAAGGATAATCAAGCAGTGGCCACAAGTGCCTTGAGTAGTATGGCGGGGATTGCAGGCTTGTTTGTGAGTAGCCCTTGGGGATTGGCAGTAACAGTAGGGAGTAAACTTATCAGTAAGGTTGTAAGTCTCGGAAGTAGAGCCTTTAAAGCAAAGAAAAGAAATAAAATGAATAAAATCATTGAACCTTTAAGGTTAATGGCTGGAGTTGAGTGCGCTGTTAAAAGTTTTTCACAGGGACAATGCAGGCTTTTGAATAAATCACATCTTTATAATTTAATAGAAGGCAAGGAAATGGATTCCTATAGCGAAGGATGCACAGGAGGTGTTGCAGAACTTTCCGTAATTCAGGGAGCATTCGATAACGCAACCCAAGTACTAACGAACTACAGAGCAAACATTAATAACTTGAGTGCAGGGGATGCCAAATCTGATAATAATATTGTCGCGCGGGCACAGTATGATCAAGAAAGAGCTCGTGTGAGTAGCAGTTTAAATGCATATAAAAGAAGGTTTGAAACACAATTAAGAGAAAATGAAGTGGAACCTTCTGTTTTAAAGTCAGAACTTGGAAACAGTACCCTGATGGCACTTGAGCGCTTCTTTGGAGGTATTGAAAATAACGATATCAAGAGGAATCAACCAGAGCTATTTTTAAAAGGCTTTTTAAATGTTCTGTATGGTAAAAATGGTTCAATTGACGAACTTTATAGCTCTCTTAAGGAAGCTTTTCTAAACCTGAAAAAAAACCAATGGCTTGATAGTGGGAAATCAGCTGAGAGTTTTAATCCTACACGTCATGATAGAGTGAATTCAGGTGAAATGTATGCTGAGTTGAACATGGAGTACTATGATCGAGAATTGGGAAGTTTAAAAACTGAAGCACCTCCAGTCATTGGAGATATTTTTGAAAAGTTAGGAAATCCCCAAACGCACGAGACTATCTTAAGTAACTTGGGAGATTTTGGAAGTAAGTTTAAATCAGAGTTAGAAGTCAAATCGAGCAAGATTGGTGATATAAATCGTAACAATAAAATACAAGTCTTTAACTCAAGGCTTGGAAGTTTAGATGGACTTAGTCCAATAGAAGCAATGGATGAATTAATTGGTATGGGAGAAAATATTGTTGGAAATAGAGAATTGCTGAAGAAAAATATGCAAAGTAAAAAAACAATTCTAGAAAAAGAAATGGTGAGGCTTTCTGATAAGCTTACAGATAAAGAGCTTTCGGACACTGAAAAAAATAATATAGAGTTTATGATTAAGGTCCAGAAAAATAAGATTGCTGCTTTACAAAAAGATATGCGTTATAGCTACGATGATTTAGTTGATAGTGTCGCCTCTATGCGTGAAGCAAGGGGAGAGACTCTTGAGAAATGGGAAAAGTATCAAGAATTTAAAGAAAGCGATCAACTCTCGGCCGATGATGCATTAAGGAAAATGAGGGGAGAGACAGTTGTTGAAAAAACGAAGATTAATCCCGAAGAGTTTAAGAGTGTAGAAAATGATTTTGTTAACAGCATTAATAAGTTTATGAATTATGACATCTCTTCAGCATCTGCAGGGCATTTCTTAATAATAGGTAAGCACTTAAGTTTAAACAGTGAGCTTTGGGGTGAACAGCTAGACAATTTATTCGAAATTCCCAAAGAAAATGATGAAGCCTTTTTTATTTTACGATCAAATGTTTATAAAGATTACAAGCTGGATATTGCGAAGTTCCAAGAAGATAAAAAAGACATTGATCGCGCAATGGCAAATTCAACTGTACTGATAGAGCAAAACTCTCTTTTGTTCTCACCTTATTTAGATAAAGTATCAGAGAAATTAAACGAGATTAAAGAATTTGTTGAACCAGGAAGCTGGGGAAATGATAGTCCTAAAATAAAAGAGGACATTAATGAAAACCGCAGCTATAAAGTGGCTCAAGTAAAGCAAATGAAAGACTTCTGTTTGAACATATTGGCCGCTAGCAGCTTGAACGAGAAAATAAAGGAAAGCTGCTCTGATGTTGAGTGGAGGCTGCCTTCAGGAGCAAAGCTTACGTTTCGAAATGAAGCGGAGAAGGACTTTGAGTCGAGAGTTTGTATTCCCAAGATGATTAGCGATGCTTCTAATAGACAATTAAAGAGCACTAAGCTTGTAAAATAGTTTTTTCTTAACTTATCCAACACTGTGTAAGGCGATATGAGGATAAGCTTCTTTTAAATACCTGACCAATTTATTAGAGTTTATTCATCGATTCATAGATACGCATGGATAAGTACCGAAAGGAACTTAAAGCGTATTTTAAAACTTAATGGAATATACACACTATGGACAAGGGAGCGATAAAAAGTGTCGCTCCTTTGTTTAATAAATATCCGTCAATAAAGCCTACTAACGAACGTTTTACTTAGTTAAGTAAGTACCTAACTTTGATAACAGAATTATAAGATTTTTTTACTAATTCTTTTTTGCATGTCGATCCCAACTTGCTTTTAGATGCGCTGGTTGTTGTCACGCTGTCACAGACTGTCTCAACAACTTCTCCGCCTTCATCTTCAATACACTCATGAATTCTTTGTACTTCTTCACTTTGCTCGCACTCATCGATAACTTCAGATTCTGTTAATACTACTCCGCAACTATCTGTTGTGTAGTTACTAGTCTTAACTTCGAGACTTTGAGCCATTGATACAATACTTGTAGATAAAAATAAGCTTACTAATAATTTCACTTTTCCCCCTAAGGTTAATAATAGATGGCTCTTATAGCATGGACCCAAATCAGGTCAATTGAGTTCATTGACAGTCCATATAAGAAAAGTGTCAATGAGAGTCATACAATATTAGTTCAAGCCTCTTTTAAATGGATCATCAGTTTATTAGAGTTTGATAACGAACTTATTAACGAGGTATCGATTAGAGCTTAAAGTGCTTTTGAAGATATAAAGATTATGGACCAAGAAATTAATGTTTTAGGATCTAAATTAGAAGTCTGTGGTTGCAGTCCGATGACTGGATTTTTCAGAGATGGTTTTTGTCGCACTGACTTCAATGACCGTGGAATTCATACGGTATGTTGTATCGTAGATGCTCCATTTTTAAAGTTTTCTAAAGAAGATGGTAATGATCTTTTGACGCCTATGCCTGAATTCAACTTTATGGGCTTGAAGCCTGGGGATCATTGGTGTCTTTGTGCTTCGAGGTGGCTTAGGGCGTACCAAGCAGGGCATGCTTGCAAGGTAATATTGAAGGCAACTCATGAAGAAACATTGGCCATTATTCCTCTTGATTTTTTAAAAGAGTTTGAAGCTTAGAAACTTATATTTATTTTTAATTCTTGGTTGACAAGTAAGCGGCAAAAAACTAAATTACAACTTCGGTAAATTTGATACTGGTGAATGGGGGTGTAGCTCAGTTGGGAGAGCATCTGATTTGCATTCAGAGGGTCGCAGGTTCAACTCCTGTCATCTCCACCATTCAATGTTACCAACGATCTTTGACAATTAAATAGAAGTAAAACGTTGCCCGAATTTATTTGGGTAACAGATGATGAGAAAAGAAAAGAACCGTTAAGATGAGTACACTTAAAGGTCTTCGCGTATATGGTTCTGTGTTAGGCTTTCGGGTTTAGTGCAGTAAAAGCGGGACCGATAAATTTATTCATTTTATTGAGTATTTTTACAAACCATAAATAATCAAATCGAACGGTCGTTATTAATTTAATGATCAAACGTAATGAGCTTACTAAAGAACATTTTTAAGTATTATATTTTACTTGGAGAGTTTGATCCTGGCTCAGAACGAACGCTGGTGGCATGCCTCATACATGCAAGTCGAACGAGAAAGTACCTTCGGGTGCGAGTACAGTGGCGCACGGGTGCGTAACACGTAGGTGACCTACCTATTAGTGGGGGACAACATCGGGAAACCGGTGCTAATACCGCATGTGTAAAGTGACATTGAAAAAACTTTACAAAGGTGGCTTCGGCTATCGCTAATAGAAGGGCCTGCGCAACATTAGTTTGATGGTGGGGTAATGGCCTACCATGACTACGATGTTTAGCTGGTCTGAGAGGATGATCAGCCACACTGGAACTGAGACACGGTCCAGACTCCTACGGGAGGCAGCAGTAGGGAATATT
>Ga0114957_1002084_pt1 | contig 19908 bp, 13 predicted proteins | sample BantaG_FD_87175 | JGI IMG/M metagenome (GOLD analysis project Ga0114957, IMG submission 87175) | Marine algal microbial communities from Bantry Bay, Ireland - BantryBay_4 metaG | ecosystem: Host-associated > Algae > Red algae > Unclassified | place: Bantry Bay, Ireland | collected 2014-11-21 | reverse complement strand
TAAAAAGAGAACCAACAGTTTGGTTGGGAATATTGATATTGCTCCAACTATTCTAAAATATTCAGGTGTTGATATCCCAGAGAATATGGATGGATTGCCTTTGGTAGAATTATATGAAAAGGAATCTATTGATATTAGAGAAGCATTACCGGTCATCCAAGCTTATGGTTCAGCTCCAGTACATGCTCTATCAGTAAATAAGAAGGAGTGGAAGTACATCTACTGGCCTTACGAGGGAAGAGGTATGAAAGCAACTGAAGAGCTGTATCACAAGGGAGAAGATGCCTTAGAAATGGACAATAAAGCAGCCAATATAAAGTATGCTAAAGTGTTGAATAAAATGCGTGACTTATACGATATAGAATTCAATCGATGGAAACAATTAGGAATTGATGAAAATGAATATGGTTTTTATAAAACATACTTTGTTCGAACAGTCTCATGGACAGAGAAAAGTAAAGTATTACCTAATAAGTATGAGCAGATATATGAGAAGTGGGTCAAGAAATCTATGAAGGGTAAGTAATGATTTTCAAATCATTATTAAAGTCATTTGATCGTTAAAATGATTTAACGAAAAAAAAGTAAAAATGATAAATAAGGACTACTTCTATATTTTAAAATATTTCCATTAACAAAAAAAATAAGATACGGTATGAAAATGTTTTTCATTGTTATAGCCATATTTACGGCTTCTCCAGCTTTTGGCCAAATTCTTATCGAAGGTACCATTAAAGATAAAGAGACAAAAGAAGGTATCCCATTTGCACACGTCTATGTAGAAGGTAAAACTACAGTAGCTGTTTCTGATATAGATGGTGTATTTGTGATTACTGTACCACCTGAAGAAGCAGATAATATGTTTGTCATTTCCAGTGTGGGTTATAACAATTTTGAACTAACGATCGCTGAAGTTCAAGCAAATCAAACAAAAGAATTCTTATTGGAATCGGCATCATTCGATTTAGATTTACTAGTTGTAAGGGCACCAGAGAAAATCCTTAAAGATGCAATGTCCAAAATAGATGAAAACTATTGGACAGAGAAATTTAAAGTGGAAGGGTTTTATAGAAAAGGCGCATTGGAAAATGACAAATTTACTTACTTGACTGAGGCCACCATTCAATATTTTAACAAAGGATATCACAAAACGGATAAAAATAGCATTGATATTAACATTGCTCAACTAAGGAATAGCGAAGATTTTAGGCAAGTGAAAATGATTCAGCATTGGAATCCAATATACAATGCGTTGTATAATTTTGATAAAGTTAAAACCCGGAAAATTCTAGAAAAATTGAACGCAATTAAGATGGGAACTGCAAAAATGGAAGTCTCTGTTTATAATGGAGAAAGCATTTACATTATCAATCTTAGTGGATTAAAAATCTATGTAGGTTTTGACAATGACAAAATCTATAGAATTGATACAAAAGGTAAGAGAGATGCCGCAAGTTCTTTTCAATATCGAGCGTATAAAGGTAAGCTTTATCCTTTTTACTTTCGAATCAAACATTTTGTCAAGGATGGTAATAAAATTGGCGAACATATGTTAACTGACTACAAGGGCCAAGATATTAGAAGCCTAGCTGATAGTCTAGCTGAAGCAACCGTTCATGGAGAATCGCTCGAAAGGAGATTGTCAATGGTCGAACAGGTAACAAAGAAGATAATGGTAGAAATGTCCAAAGTAATTCTTAAAGGATCAGATTTGGATTTAATTGGATGGATTCAAGAGTTTGTCGCTACTGATGTAACCATAAGGTCAGAAAAAAAATATAAAAAAAGAACCAACCTCGACATTCATAAAGACTTGTTTGAAACAGAAGTTTTCTATGACCTTGATTTTTGGAACAACATTCAATTGCCTGACAAGTCTAAATATCTACAAACAATAAAAGCCGATTTGGAAAAGGCTAGCAATGGTAAATCATTGGCCCAGCAATTTGATGAGATGGGCAGAAAAAATAATGAAAATAACAAAAAGTTCAGGAAAAGGATGAAGAAAGGGAAGTAAGTTGAACTTAAAAAGTATATCAATAAAAAACAGAAATGAAGAAAAAGAATTATATCAACACAGCCTTAATTTTCACCTTTCTAGTGATAGGACTGGGTTGTAAAACGCAGCAAATTAATAAAGACATATCTACTACTAATTCATTACCCAATATAATTATAATTTTCGCTGATGACTTAGGCTACGGAGATATATCAATCTATGACAAAAACAACAAAATAAACACGGTTCAACTTGATCAACTAGCTTCGGATGGAATGTACTTTACGGATGCGCATACACCATCCTCGGTTTGCACACCGACAAGGTATGGACTGCTTACAGGGAGGTACAATTGGAGAAGCAAACTAAAAAGAGGTGTTGTGAATGGAACGGCTAAGGCATTGATACCAAATTCGCGAACAACTTTTGGTTCTGTATTGCAAGATAAAGGATATAATACTGCTTTCATTGGGAAATGGCATTTAGGTTGGGATTGGGGATTGAAGGACGAAGCAAAGAAGAATCAAAAGAGAATAGGGTCTAAGGATATTGACTTCACTAAAGAAGTTAAAAACACACCTAACGATTTAGGATTTGATTACAGTTACGGACATTGTGGATCTTTGGATATGGCGCCCTATGTCTATGTAGAAAACGGTCAAGTAACTGAATTGCCAGACACCACTACATACAAAAGGGAAAAATATGTAATGTGGAGAGAAGGACCTATTTCTAAGGATTTCGTTCACGAAGATGTCACTCCTAATTTTTTTAGAAGAGGGATGGATTACATAAAAGAGTATTCTAAGAAGTCGGATCCATTCTTACTATATCTTCCTCTCCCTTCTCCCCATAATCCTATTATGCCTACTAAAGAATGGCAAGGTAAAAGCGGATTAAACCCTTATGGGGATTTCATGCTTATGATAGATGACTATGTAGGGCAACTGGTTAACTCTGTTGAAGAGGCGGGGATAAGTGACAACACAATTATAATATTCACGAGCGACAATGGTTGTTCTCCATCTGCCAAGATTCAAGAATTGAAAAAAATGGGGCACTCTCCAAACTCAATATATCGAGGGCACAAAGCAGATATTTACGAAGGAGGACATAGAGTACCTTTTATTGTAAAGTGGCCAAAAGAGATCAAAAAAGGAAGTGTTTCTGATGAAACAATTTGCTTGACAGACCTTATGGCAACCTTCGCAGAAATAGCTGATTATGATATGAAAGATAGTGAAGGGGAAGACAGTTATAGTTTACTTCCAGTATTGAAAAACGAAGATTTTGCATCACCACTTAGGGAAGCAACAGTGTATCATTCCATCAGAGGAAATTTTGCCATAACAAAAGGAGATTGGAAATTGATTATGTGCCCAGGTTCTGGTGGATGGAGTATGCCAGGACCCAAAGATCCTACGACGTTAGAAGGATTACCTAATGTACAATTATACAATTTGTCAAATGACCCTAGGGAAACAGAAAATCTGGAGTATTCAGAACCTGAAAAGGTTGAAGAGCTAAAACTCCTACTGAGTAAATATATTACCGAAGGACGAAGCACTCCAGGAGAGATTCAAGAAAATGACCCAATCACTTTTAAGTGGAAAGAAATTGACTTTATTAATAATTAAGAGTCTAAAATAATAATTGAATTTTATAAATGAATAAAAAGAATAACTGCTATATAGTATTAATTTTAGCCCTACTTGGTTTATGCATGGGGTGCAAAGCCCAACAACAAAAAGCATTATCACAAGAGACAAGTATCAGCTCTAAGTATCCTGAGTTTTCATGGGATAAGATGCCTTTATATATGCACCTTAGAAAAGTAGAGCCTTTCACGGATCAAGAATTAGATTTCCTTGCGAAATTCCCATTGATTACAATAGAAAAAACCACAGGCTCAAAAACATACGGAGGGACAGAACAAGGAAGCTTACAAGCAGCAAAAGCCATTAAGAGTGTAAATCCCAAATCAAAAATTCTCTACTATCGAAATTCGATTATCAACTGGGGATCTTATCGTAATGATGAAAGATTTATAAAGAAAAATCCAGATGCGCTTTTAAGGGATTCATTAGGCGGGTATGCCTTGATGAGAAACAAGCAAACTAAATTTTTCGATATTTCTAAGAATAATGTAAAAGCTTATTGGCTTAATAATGCAATTTCACACGTCAATAATCAATACATAGATGGGATATTTATTGATGCCAGTTATAAAATATTGACAAATTTCATGAAGCATAAAAAAGTAGGTTATGCTAAACGAGCTGCCCTAAAGTCGAGTTATTATGATATGATGGGGACTTTGAAAAAAGAAATTGGAGACGACAAATTAATTATTTCTAATATTCTTAGAGTTCGTCCAGAAACTGAATTAGAGAATGGCAGGAAATTACTTCCTTATACAGATGGCTCTTACATTGAAACATTTGAAAACAACTCATTCGGATTGTCATATGAAGATTACTTAGTGCAAGGCATAGAAACAGTTCAGCAATCTGCCAAAGAAGGTAATGTTATAGCTTTTACACTTGGATTAGGAGAAGCACTCGAATTTGAAACAGAAGGAATGGACGATAGGAGAGCGTCGGTTAATTTGGATGAAAATTTGAAGGACCGAATAGATTATCTCTTGGCTATATTTTTAGTCTGCGCTGAAAAATACAGCTATGTTTATCTACACGATGGTTTTGATGTAAACACAAGAAAGAAGACTGGGGAAAGTCAATCTAAAGTGTGGATGAAGACTTTTTCACAATATGAAAATCGACTAGGTGCTCCGAAAGGACCAGCCAAACAAGATGGATATGTATATACCAGAAGCTTTGAGTATCTTGATGTTTGGTTAGATGTCAAAAACAAAAAAGCTCGCTTGGATTGGAAGTGAGAAACCTTAAATTAATATAAAATATTTTTAATCTAAATCTAAATACAATTTTTATGAAAATTTCAAAAATTCTTTTTGCAGTAATGGCTTTATTTTTATTTACGAATATAAGTTTTGCTCAATCAGCTAAAACGCAAGCTAAAGCAGCAGAAAAAGTAGCAAAAATGAACAAAGCAATTACTTCTATTGATGCAAGTCTAGCTTTAACAGCAGAACAGACTGAAAAAATCGTAGCCCTACAAATCAAAAATATGGAAGACTTGAAAGCTGTGAAAAAAAGTGATGCTTCTAAAGAAGATCAGAAAGCACAAAAAAAAGCTATCAATAAAGCCTTTAAAAAAGAAATAAGCAAAAACATTCTAAGCAAAGAACAAAAAGCTGCACAGAAAAAAGCAAATGCTGCTAAGAAAGCCGCTAAGAAAGCTGCTAAAGGATAATTATGATTTCATAGCCTTCTTTGTATGGAGAAGGCTATGTTTTTTAATCATTGGCGAATCAAGTCCTTGTGCTTATTGAATCGATGCAAAATGGGGCTAGACTGAAATGATTTTTCCCCTTATTGATTTATCCACAGCTTCACTATAGGTAGCAGGTGAAAAGATCATGGTTTTTTTAATGGTTCTTATTTTCGTAAAAGAAACACTGATGAAATTTTTAATATGCTCATGGATGCATCCATAGTGTTTCTTAAAGATCACCTATTGAAATAAATTAAATCAAAACTAGAATCTTAATTGCTATAAATTCTAAAGTATGTATAAAGGAAGCGTTTTATTAATAGTTGCCATTGTCATTTTGATGTTTAGCAGTTGTTCTTCTAAAGAAAAGCTTGTTTCTTTTAATGGAAATGATGTCAATTTAGTAGATAAAGAATTCTATGTTTCTCCTTCAGGAAATGATGGGAATTTGGGAACAAAAAGCAATCCATATTTAAGCTTTGAAAGAGCTTTGGAACAAGTAAAAAAGTACGCAGGTAAAGAAGCAATAACGATCTGGTTCCATTCTGGTGAATACTATCTTGAAGAGACTATTGTATTAGGAAATGATTACTCCGGAACCTTAGAGCATCCAGTATTATTTTCAGCATTACCTGGCGCCGAAGTAATTATCAAAGGATCCCAACAATTAAAACAACTAAACTGGACCTTATATAAAAATGGAATTTATCAAACTAAAGTACCATCAGGACTAACCATTGACCAATTATTTATTGATGACGAACGACAAGTGCGCGCACGATTTCCTAATTACGATTATGAGAACCCACTTCGTGATGGAAAAGGATATCATCAAGTAACAGGTGGCACCAATCATCGTTATGATAAATGGTTTTCATATAATCCCGAAACTTTTTCTGATAAAAAATGGAGTCACCCAGAGACAGGAATTGTACATGGTTTCCAAAGCCATAACTGGGGGAACATGCAGTACAAAATTAGAACCGTCAATGAAGAAAAAAATAGAATAATCCTAGATGAAGGAGGTTGGCAGATGCAAAGGACCCATGGTATTGGAGGAAAAGGAAAAAAAGCTTCTTGGTATTTTATTGAAAATATTTTTGAAGAATTGGATGTTCCTGGAGAATGGTTTTTAGATGAAAAATCAAGTATACTTTACTACTATCCTTTGACAGGAATAAAATTAAGTGACGCTAAAATCGAAGTGCCTATTGTAGAAGATTTGATCCAACTACACGGTACAAAGGAAGCTCCAGTAAAAAACATTCAGTTCAAAGGCTTCTCATTTCAACAATCAACTTACACTTTTATGGAACCTTATGAGCCACTTGCTCGTGGGGATTGGGCGATTCATAGAGGTGGTGCTATTTTTATGGAAGGTGCAGAAAATTGTTTGGTTGAAGACTGCAATTTTGAATACGTAGGTGGGAACGGTGTTTTCATGAGCGGATACAATCGCAACAACAAAATTACAGGATGTAGATTTGTTCATACCGGAGAAAGTGCAGTTTGTTTTGTTGGATCACCCGAAGCCGTTCGTTTTTATCAAACTTGGGACGATAGAATAATTGACGGAAAGAATTGGAATCACATGCGTGAAAATATGGATTTGGAGGCCGGGCCTAAAACACCAGATTATCCAAAAAACTGCGTTGTAGAAAATAGTATAATGCATGATTTTGGTGATATTGGAAAACAAACAGCAGGCGTTTATATTTCGATGAGTCATAAAATAACAGCGTCGCATAATACGATTTACAATTGTCCACGTGCTGGAATATGTATCAACGACGGCACTTGGGGAGGTCACTTAATAGAATTTAATGACATTTGGGAAACAGTAAGAGAAACAGGGGAGCATGGACCTTTTAATTCTTGGGGGCGTGAGAGACAATGGAAAGGGGGGAGAGGAACAGATGAGCACTTTATCAAGGAATGGACAAAACTGGATGCTATTGATAATGTAGTTATAAGAAATAACCGAATTGCCAATTACAGAAAATCTATTAGTGCAGGAAATTGGACGATTGATTTAGATGATGGTTCAAGTTATTACGAGATCTACAATAATTTAAATTTAGGCTCTACCATAAAATTAAGAGATGGGATGAGTCGTAAGGTTTATAACAATATAACGGTGAGTGCTGTTCCTTTAGGGTGGCATGTATGGCCGAAAGAATCTGAAGATGAAATTTATAAAAACATTTTTGTGATCTCTGGTGCTTTACCCGGAACAAAGAAGCCTACAAAATTTTTCATACGTGATGTAGCTTTACCTACAGATGTCAAATGGAGCAACAATTACGATAACAACTTATATTGGAATGTAAATCATCCCGATGATTTTGAGATCAAACATAAAGTAAACATGGAGGCTTGGCAGCAAAAAGGATATGACCTAAATTCCATTTCTGCAAATCCAAATTTCGTAGATCCAATCAACGGAAATTATCAAGTTCAGGAGAATTCACCAGCACTAAAATTAGGTTTCAAAAACTTCCCAATGGATCAATTTGGTCATCAAATGACTCGTATTTTACCATTTGGGGGAGACTTCTCAAATAAGATCAATGTAAGTTTGGAAGCAGATATTAATGCAGGAAAGAATGCTACCATTTATTTTACAACAGATGGTTCTGAACCGAGTAGGAGTTCTTTAGTATATTCTAAGCCGTTTGAAATAAATCAATCAGCGATCGTAAAAGCAAGAACTTTTACTGAAGATGGCATTCCAGTTGGATTTACAGCTCAAGCTGAATTTAACAAAGTGAAAACGATGACGTATCCGAGCTGGTTAAGTACTTTAATTGCCGGTAAATATGAAGGAGAAAGCGTAAGTGTTGAAGAAGCATTCCAAGAAGATATAAAAGGAGCTACCCTAATCAATATAGCTGACGACCCTGATTTAATTGATGCAACTGGAGGCTATAATTTCGGTTGTTACATCAAGGAGTTAGATCCTAATAAAGCGAAAATGTGGTTAGATGCTGGATTGAATAAGGATTGGGTTATTCAGAAAGTTGAAGGAAGGAAAATTCGAAATATTGCTGCTTTGAAAAAATCCTTTAGATCAAATGCTGGAAAAAAAGTAACGATAACTGCTGCTAGAGATTATGGTTTTAAAGAGTTTGAAATTCAACTTCATTAGGTAGTAACTAATATATTAAACTCTTTGTCTTTTCTTTAGTCTAAATTACATAAGCAACATTAAGATTACCATTCTAAATCCTACTAATAAATAATGGATCAAAAAATACAACTCAAACATCTATACCTTCGAGCGGGTTTTGGTTTAAGTGCTAAAGAATGGATAGATCGAAAAGATTGGTCCATTAAAAAGGCAGTTAATGAACTTTTTGCTCAAGCAGAAAAGGCAAACCCCTTAGCCTTAATTGCTCGAGTAGATCAGGGCCCTAAATCAGATGATCCAAAAGAACGAGCCAAAGTGAGAACGGCAGAAAAACAATTGGTAAAACAAATTAGTTTTGATTGGTTACTTAGAATGGCTGAACCAAAGGAGTCTAGTTTATTAGAAAAAATGTGCCTTTTCTGGCATGGACATTTCGCTTGTAGGAGTAGAGCGGGGTATTTAGCTAATAATCAATTAAATACGATTCGAAAACATGGGTTGGGTAATTTTCGGGATTTCGTCAAAGCGATTGCTAAAGACGCAGCAATGATACGGTATTTGGATAATCATAGAAACAAAAAAAACAATCCCAATGAAAATTTTGCCAGAGAGCTCATGGAATTATTTACAATCGGCATCGGTCATTACAGCGAAGAAGATGTCAAAGAAGCTGCTAGAGCTTTTACAGGATGGAATAGTAATAAACAAGGAGTTTATGAATTGAAAAAACGTCAGCATGACTATGGGGAAAAAACCTTCATGAATAAGACTGGCAATTTTAATGGAAATGACATCATTGATATCATTCTTGAAAGAAAGGAAACAGCCTATTTTATTACTAAAAAAATCTATCGCTATTTTGTCAATCAAGAAATAAATGAGTCTATAGTCAAAGAATTGTCCGAAGGCTTTTATAGTTCAGACTATAATATTAAACAATTAATGCGTGACATTTTTGAAAGTGATTGGTTTTACGACATCAAAAACATAGGCACTAAAATTAAGTCACCTACTGAATTTACGGTCGGAATTTTTAGACAATTGAACGGCGTCCCGACTCAATCTATAGCATTATTAAGAGCACAAAAGGCATTAGGTCAAACATTATTTTATCCACCAAATGTAGCTGGATGGCGTGAAGGGAAATATTGGATAGATAACTCTACTTTGATGTTGAGATTGAGTCTTCCTACCAGTATATTTAATCATTCAAATTTGATTTTTTCTGTCAAGCCTGAACTAGAAGATATGGGTAAAAAAAGAATTAGAAAATTTTCCGCAAAGATTGATATTCTACCTGTTGTTGAAATGACAAAAGGCATGAATTCTGAGGAAACACATGAAACTTTGCAAACTTTTTTATTGCAAACACAATTAGCGATACCTCAAAAAGGAATACAAAGTTTTGTCATAGAAAAGGAGGAGCGAGGAAAATATTTGCTAAATTATTGTATCCGTTTAATGAGTTTGCCGGAATATCAAATGTGTTGATAATGACCTGATTTCGAGCACCTAAATAAAAGTTATGAAACGTAGAAATTTTTTAAAATCTTCCGTTGTTGCATCATGTACTATGATGATGCCTGCCTTTTTAAAAAGCGGCTTTGGACAATCTAATCTAACGAGCAGAAGTGGTAAAATTCTGGTTGTCGTTCAATTATCAGGCGGGAATGATGGCTTGAATACAGTCGTTCCTTTTGAAAATGATATTTATTATAAAAATCGACCAACTCTAGCTATTCCTAAAAAGGAAGTTTTAAAATTGGATAATGATCTTGGTTTACACCCAAGTTTAGGGTCATTAAGAGACTTATATAATAATGGAGAATTGAGTATCATTAATAGTGTGGGTTATCCGAATCCTAATCGATCTCATTTTCGATCAATGGATATTTGGCAAACTGCGAGTTCAAGTGATGAATTTTTATCTACTGGTTGGCTTGGTAGATATTTGGATAGTGATTGCGAGACTTGTTCTGTTTATCAAGCAATAGAAGTAGATGATGGACTTAGTTTGGCTATGAAGGGCGAACATCGAAATGCTTTTGCGATGAGTAATGTCAATAAAATTAGAAAGGCAGCAGATAATAAGTATTTGAAAAAAATGACTCAGTTAGCTGAACCGGAAGAACATAATGTAACATACTTATATAAAACACTTGCGGATACACAACAGTCTACCGATTACCTATATGAAAAATCTAAAGCTTATCGTTCTAAAATAACATACCCTAAATCAAGTATCGGCAAAGATTTTAAGCAAATTGCAGAGTTGATAACTACAGATTCTCCAACTCAAATTTACTATGTTAGTTTAGGTGGATTTGATACCCATTCTGGGCAAAAAAAGAAACAACATAACTTGCTAAAAGAATATTCGGAGGCTATTGAGGCTTTTACAAAAGACCTTAAAGCCAATGATTTATTTGAAGACGTGGTTATCATGACGTTTTCCGAATTCGGGAGAAGAGTCAATCAAAATGCAAGTGGTGGTACGGACCATGGTACGGCAAATAATGTTTTTTTGATGGGTGGAAAACTAAAAAAGGCAGGCTTTTATAATGAAGCACCTGATTTGATTAATTTATCTAATCAAGATTTAGTGTATGATATAGATTTTCGTGAAATTTATGCTACAGTTTTAGATAAGTGTTTGCATGCGAATTCCAGTGCTATTTTGAAGGGGAATTTTAAGGGTTTGAATATTTTGTGAGGGTATTAAATTCAAGAAAGGGATGAGGAGGTAGACTTTATTTGGCTTCCGTTGATCAGCATTTTAGCGACCACTATATTAAAAATAATATGAATAAAATAACAAAAACTTACTATTTTACAAAAGCTATTGTATGTATTGTATGTATGTTTTGTTTTAGTAGTTGTAAGGTAACAGAAGCAAAGAAGGAAAAGCTAAAATCCAAACCTAGTGTAATTAGTACTGAAAAACAATATCAAAAGCCCAACATCATACTTATCTACACAGATGACCAAGGTTACGGTGATGTAAGTGCTTTAAATCCTGATGCTAAATTTAAAACGCCAAACATTGACAGAATAGCAAATGAAGGCGTGATTTTTACAGATGGACACAGTAGCGATGGGGTTTGCACACCTTCAAGATATTCTCTATTAACAGGGAGATATAGTTGGAGAACAGCTTTGAAAAAAGGCGTTTTAAAGGCGGACGGACCATGTTTGTTAGAAAAAAATCGAATGACCATTGCCTCTTTATTGAAAGAGAACAACTACAATACCGCTATGGTTGGTAAATGGCATTTGAAAATGGAATTTGCAGGAACAAAGAAAAAGGGTCGAGACTGGTCAAAACCATTTTCAGATGGTCCTATTGAAAAAGGCTTTGATTATTTTTTTGGAATTCCAGCTTCTATGAATTACGGTATATTGACCTACTTAGAAAACGATAAGGTATTAGACCCTCCTGTTTTGTGGACAAAAAAGAAAAGGAAAATTACACCACGAACTTACAGAATGACACCTCCTTATGAAAAAGAAATTGGAGAAGGAAATGGTTGGATTGAAACAGCTCCCTCTTTTAATGACGAATTGGTTTTAGAAACTTTCGCTAACAAAGCTGTTGACTATATAAATAAATCATCGGAGGCGGCAAAAAGAGGAAAACCATTCTTCTTGTACTTGCCATTGACGAGCCCGCATTTGCCTCATTGTACACATCCTGATTTCCAAGGACGCAGCGATTGTGGGAATTATGGTGACTTCATGGAAGAGACAGATTATCGAATAGGACAAGTGCTTGATGCATTAGCTGACAACAACTTAGAGGAAAACACCTTAGTCATTTTTACATCTGATAACGGAGCTGAAACAAACTATGTTTATCAGCGAGATCCTTATGCTCATTATAGTAGCCTGCATTTTAAAGGTGGAAAACGTGATTTATATGAAGGAGGACATCGGGTACCATTTTTAATGCGTTGGCCAAGTGTTATAAAAGCAGGAAGAAAGATTGATATACCTGTTTGTCAAACCGATTATCTGACTACCATTGCAGAGATTATACAAGCAGAAGTTGGTGATGATGTGGGAGAAGATAGTTACAGTTTATATCCTGCACTGAAAGACGAAGATTTTGATAAAAATATTAGAGGAGCTGTTATCCACCATTCCTCTGAAGGCTACTTAGCTATACGTGATGGACAATGGAAATTAAATATGTTGCGTGGGTCAGGAGGCTCATTAAAACCTAAATTAATTAAACCCAAAGATGGAGAGGCACTTTATGAATTGTATAATATTGACAAAGATCCAAGCGAGACTACTAACCTATATTTTGACCATCCTGAAATTGTCGAAAAGCTAAGTCAACTGCTGACTAAAATAATTAAAGATGGGAGATCAACACCTGGCATATCTCAGGATTATGTAAAAGGTAATTGGAAACAGATTACATGGATGAAGTAATCATTCTACAAATTTAATAAAGATGAAATCACAACATTTTAAATTGATATTGTTAACGCTATTTGCAGTAACACTTTGCCAAATAGGGTTTGCACAGACAGATGATCAGTCAAATGGAGCTTATCGTGAAGTTTATATTAACAAGTCTTGGAAACGATTAGACAAAAACAAAGATGGTCAATTTACAGAGGAGGATAACAAACGACTTTGGAAACATTTAAATAGGTTTGATAGTAATGAAGACAATCAAGTCAGTTTTGAAGAGTATGTTAGTAAAGCTCATGTTCCTTATTTAAAAACAGGAGGAAAAAGAAAGTTGAATGTTCTTTATAAAGTTACTGATGAGGAAGATTTATATCTAGATATTTATTATCCTATAGCTGCAAAGAAAGGTGAGAAATTACCAGTAGTTATATATACACATGGTGGAGGTTGGGCAGCAGGTAGTAGGCATGGAGCCGCAAATGCTTCTTTTAAAACTGTTCATACTGCCCTTTTAGAAAAAGGATTTTGTGTAGTACCTATAAGCTATAGACTTTGGGAAAAAGGCGGAGAGGTAACCATGAGGGATTGCGTGATTGATAGTAAGGATGCTTTGCGTTATTTATGTAAACATAGTGAAGCGCTTGGAATTGATTCCAATCGCTTTTTCTCATTTGGAGATTCAGCTGGTGGTCATATTGCTCAGATGTTATTGTTAACTGCTCCAGAATCTTTAAAAGGTGATTCATCATTGGCTGATTACACTTATAAAATGAAAGCAGGAGTATCTTGGTATGGTCCATGTGATTTTGAGAGAACGAGTTTATTTAATCATGATGACAGGGCTGATTTTAAAGATAGATTTGGACCAAGAATAATAAAACCTAGTACCAAACCAGAAGACAAACTGTCGCTTTACAGAGAAATGAGTCCTGTCAATTATATAGATAAAAACAGCGCTCCTTTACTAATGATACAAGGTGATAAAGACACTACGATTCCCGTAAAACATGCTTATTACATGCAAAAAAAAGCTAAGGAAATGGGCGCTTCTTTAACCACATTAATTATTAATAATGCAGGGCATAATTGGAGAAGGGTAGAAGCGAATATTGAACCAACGCGCGAAGAGATTATTCAAAAAACTATAGATTATTTCATCGTTAATATGTAACGAGGAAGATAAAAAAAATATATTTAAAATAAATAATAACTATGTATAGAATAAATGTAATTCAGGTGAGTTTAGTTTTCGTGCTAATGCTGTTTTCTTCATCTTGCACAACGACTAAAAATGCATCGACTAACGTTATCTCAACTGAAAAGAAACCCAATATAGTTTTTATCCTTTGTGATGACTTAGGGTATGGCGATATCCAAAGTTTGGCGCCAGCAACGAGCAAGATTAAAACACCTCATGTTGATAAACTAACTCAGGAAGGAATGGTGTTTACAGACGCTCATTCAGGATCTTCAGTCTGTACACCTACACGGTATGGTATTATGACAGGACGTTACAGCTGGCGTACAACATTACAAAGTGGGGTAGTTTCAGGTTTTAAACCAAATTTAATTAATGAAAACCGCGCAACAGTTGGTAGTTTTCTTAAAAACCAAGGTTATAATACTGCCATCATTGGTAAATGGCATCTTAACTTTCAATATGCAGATCCTTCTACGAAAGAACTAATTCGAAAAAAAGGTAGAAAGCTACCTCCTGTAGGTTCAACTATACCAGATGGACCAATTAGTAGAGGCTTTGATTATTATCATGGATTTCATCATGCCGGTAGTATGAAAGCAGTTATTGAAAACGACAAAGTAATCCTTCATGAAGATGAAATTAATATGTTACCAAGATTGACTGATGAGTCGGTCAATTATATTAATGAGCAAGCAGAAAATAAAGATGATAAACCGTTTTTTCTATATGTTCCTTTAGGTTCTCCACATACACCAATATTACCTACAAAAGAATGGCAGGGTAAAAGTGGACTTGGAGCTTATGCAGATTTTGTAATGCAAACAGATGCAACAGTAGGAGCGATTACACAAGCGCTAGAAGCGAATGGTTTATCCGAAAACACAATTGTTATTTTTAGTAGCGACAACGGTACTTCAAAAGCTGCAAAAATAGAAGACCTTGCAGAGAAAGGGCATGCAGTAAGTGCAGGGTATCGTGGTTCAAAATCAGATTTATGGGATGGTGGACATCGTGTTCCTTTTATTGTGAAATGGCCAGGAATGGTAAAGCCCAAATCTACAAGTAATGAATTGATTTGTTTAACGGATATGTTTGTTACTTTTTCTGAAATCACAGATACTCCGATGCCAAGTAAAGCAGGAGAAGATAGTGCAAGTTTTTTATCCGCTTTAAAAGGGGGTAAAATAGAAAGTACAAGAGCTGGTGTGATACATCATTCGATTAGTGGTCATTTTGGATATAGGCAAGGTAATTGGAAGTTATTATTGGCTAGAGGGTCAGCAGGTTGGAGTTCTCCTCAAGAAGATGATTCTAGTTTAGATGATATGCCCATTGCTCAGTTATATAACATGGAAAATGATGCAGCTGAGACTACAAACTTATATACAACACATCCTGAAATCGCAGAAAAGCTTCTAAATCAATTAGAATTAGATATAAAAGAAGGAAGAAGTACAACGGGAGAGTTTTCTCAAAATGATATGGATGATATTATTTTATGGAAAAAAAGAACTGTTAAAAGGGGTAAGAAAGCGAAAAAGAAAAAGAAGAAAAAGTCTAAAAATTAAGAATTAGAAGAAACTCGAACAGAAAAAACTATAATTTAAAATAATTATAAAATACTAAAGATGAAAATCAAAAAATATATTTTAGGCATGTTATTCCTATCACTATTTATATCAACCAATATGAATGGTCAAAATAACGATGAATTAATAAAACCAAATGTCATTATTTTTTATGCGGATGATTTAGGTTGGCAAGACGTACAATTAAATGATTTAGACGAGCCTTGTGCTTGGGATACACCAAACATTGCGGCATTAGCAAAAGATGCCGTTAATTTCACCAATGCATATTCTCCTGCACCTACTTGTGCTCCATCTAGATCTGCAATTTTATCAGGATTGCATCCTGCTAAAACGGGGATAACAAATGTGAGCGGAGGAGAAATTCCTAAAGCTAGTAAAAGGAGTAAATTTATTAGTCCTTTTTTCCCATCGGGATTAATGCCAGACCACTTAACCATTGCGGAAGCTTTAAAAATGAATGGTTATAAAACGGGCCATGTAGGAAAATGGCATGCAGGAGATCTGAAAATTCAGCGTTCTAAAAATCAAGGTTTTGATTTTGCACATGAATCTAGAGGAGCTCATAAAGGACCTAAAAAGGCTGACCGTTTGCATTCATTTGCAACAAATGACACTAATGATGAATTCCGTTTAAGTAAAGAAAAATATTTTCCTTTTACGAAGGAAGACCCTAAAGGGATTTCTTATCCGACGGATGCGGTTACAGAAAATGCGCTTAAATTTATTAACGAAAGCAAAGACGAACCTTTCTTTTTATATTTAGCACACTGGATGGTTCATTATCCAATTCATACAAGAAATCGTAAATTATTAGATTATTATTGTGATAAATTAGGGGTAGAACTTCCTGAAGAAGATATTGAATTTTCTAAAGAAGGAGGTCAGACTAATCCTTATTTTGGCTCTATGGTTACAACCTTAGACTGGAGTTTAGGTCGTGTAGTAGACTTGTTAAAGAAAACAGATGATCCTAGGAATCCAGGAAAAAAATTATTTGAGACTACTTATGTTCTTTTCTCTTCTGATAATGGTGGTGCAGAAACTAGAGGAGATGAAACAATGTCAGACAATGCTCCTTTAGATAAGGGTAAAAAGTATAGTGAAGAAGGAGGAATTAGAGTGCCAATGCTTATTACTGGACCTAATGTTCTAAAAGGAACAACAAAAGATGTTTTAATCAATCAATTAGATTTCTTTCCAACAATTTTGAGTCTTACCCATAGTGAAATCCCTTCTGAATATAGTTCTGATTTAGATGGATTAGATATTTCAAATGTATTGTTTAGTAATGAAAATGAGGTAAAGGATAACGAAGGAAATTCTAGAGAAGATTTATGGTGGCACTACCCTTATGGAGACGAGCTTAAAAACCAATCGGCTATTAGATCTGGTGACTATAAATTGTATAAAAACTTTAATTCAGGTAAATATGTAGTACATCGTTTGTATAAAGACGGAAAGAGATATGATTTAGAAGAGCAAAATGACATTGCAGCACAATCTCCTGAAATTGTTAAAGACTTATCTGCTAAACTAGAAAAGTACCTTAAAGATTACGATGCTAAACTGCCTTATAAAGACATTTCCCAATTTGAAAATGATAAAGATGTAAGCGCTATTCCAGTAATTGTTAATGACGATTATAATGCTGAATCTCGTAAAGTCTCTATTAAGTTAGAGAAAGGAAAATCTAAGGTTGTAGAATATTATGCGCTTATTAAAATCTGTGATAAACCAAGCTCTAAAGGAAAGAAAAAGTTAAAAACAACATACATAGAAGTACCTTTAGAGTCTAGTAAAGATAAATTAGAATACACTCTAAATGTACCAAAAGATACCTATGAATATGGTGTGATTTTTATAGATGAAAATAGATTCATGATACAAAGTGAATTTCATGAATTAATTAAGTCTCCTAAAAATAAGAAGAAGGGTAAGAAGAATAAGAAGGGTAAAAAGAACAAGAAGAAAAAGAAGAAAAACAGATAAAGCAAATTCCGAAAGAAGCAGATAAAATTGTTGATGCGATTCGAGCTATAATAGAAATTGAATGACTAGAGTTAGAGACAACATTGAAATCAGGTAGTAAATACCGTTGCCATTATTTCAAAAATATCTAAAACTGTTGAAGGTGAATTTTTGCAGGAAAAGTAAAACATATTTTATGAAAACGAAATTTTCAAAAACTAGTTCGTTGATGTTTTTATCAATTCTCATATCATTTAATGCATTTTCTCAATGGACATATCCTGATGCAAAAACTATAAAAGATGATGTGATGATAATCTATGAGGTGAAATACGACAAAGAGCTCTCAAAAAAAGAACAGCAATCTCCAATGTTTAAAAAAGAAGTCATTGTCGTTTTCAATAATAATAAACTATTTGAAAAATCTTTTATAGACAAAGGCGAATATGAAACCTTTACTTTACTTGATTACGAGAAAGAGATGGCATATAAATGTTACAAATATGACCAAAAGGGGACAGCTATTAGTTCAGAATTTAAGAATCCAATAAAAGAAACAGTGTTACAAGAAGGTAAACTCGATACGATTCTCGGTCTTCCTTGCCAAGTTTCGACTATAAAAATAAACGATCAAGAAAGGGAAATCTACACGACTAATGAGTTTGGGTTGAAATATGTAAAGAAACACAAAATAGAAGGTTTTTTAATGAAATATGTAGCGGTAGATAGGTCGTTAGGTGCTTACACCGTTACAGCAAAAAAAATATTTTATACCGACGAAGTCGACGACGCATTTTATAGTTTAGAAGGATACACGATTCAAGCTAAAGCTAAAAATGACGCGTATAGGAAGAAAAGAAAAGAAATAACTAGGCTGGCAAAAGAAGAGGCAATAGAAAAAATAGAAACGTCTGCTCCGACATTTTCTGCAAGAACCATTAATGGAAAAAAACTGAAAAGTAAAGATATGGAGGGAAAAGTTGTCGTGTTGAACTTTTGGTATACTTTAAGCACTTCCAGCAAAAAAGAAATTCCTTACTTAAACAAACTTAGAGAAAAATATAAAGACGAGAACGTGGAATTTATTGCAGTTGCTTATGATGTGGAATATAAGATAAGTAAATTTCTAAAGCAGCATCCTTTTACCTATGATATAGTGGAAGATGGACAATGGTTAGCTGATAAGTTTGAAATAAAGTCATATCCATCAAATATTATTATAGATCAAAATGGAGTCATCCAGTTTTTTAAGATTGGGTATAAAACAGATATACAAGAAATGATGTCTTACAAAATAGAAAAATTATTAGATCAATAGTTGATAAGGGAATGGATGAGTTTATTGTTATAGGGATATTCGTAAGTACCGAACATTCTTTTTTATCGGTGCTAAGCAATGTAACTTCTGAATTCATTACCTTGAAATTGATAGTTTCACCGTAAAAACGAGGTAATCTTTAATCTTAAAGGAACTTCTAATATTAATTATTTTAATTTTCTTCTCTGATAATTTCAGGTAATTGAATTGTTTATCAACAGTTTGTCTTGCCAGACTGGCTTTCTTTTTTCCAGCAGAGACATCTTTGTAAAAGTGTCCAGCACTTATTATCTTCACTTACACAAGCACAGGAATCTTTGATAAAAGTACCCAGCAATATTTATTTCGATTGATACTAACTGAAAAAAAGAAACAAAAATGCTCGTAGAGTAACGCGTGTTTTCTTCGAAAGCCACCGCTTACCTGAAATCTAAAGATGATTTTGTTCCGCTATAGCTACACAAACCGTAACTCCGTCCAATTCCACGCTTATTCTGCCTTCCATAGTTTTTACAGTTTAATTTGTCTTATTCGAATACAAAGATTTGTCTTTTTAAGTTCTATTGGCAAACGGCAGACGCGATTCCATTGACTCCATTTCTATCATTTTTATATTCCAATTAAAAAACAGCGGTACTTCTGAATACCCCTGTTATAGAGAATGTTTGTGCTTTTTTATTATTCATAATTTTCTTGTTAGTGGGACTAAATCGATTAATTCATCTTTCTTATAAAGCAAAAGTAGCCTGCTTTCATCAAGAGTAAATAACATAATTTTATTCCCTATCTTCAACACTTTTCAATATGAAATCTACAATTGGTTTTGGTCTTCTAAACAATGAGGATGATGCCCAATTCCTTCTTTTTGTTTGTAACCAATAATGAAATTCCACGATAATTTTGGAACCTTATTCCTCAAAT
>Ga0114957_1002083_pt1 | contig 19923 bp, 18 predicted proteins | sample BantaG_FD_87175 | JGI IMG/M metagenome (GOLD analysis project Ga0114957, IMG submission 87175) | Marine algal microbial communities from Bantry Bay, Ireland - BantryBay_4 metaG | ecosystem: Host-associated > Algae > Red algae > Unclassified | place: Bantry Bay, Ireland | collected 2014-11-21 | reverse complement strand
TTTTGTTCATAGTTTTTGCTTTGAAAGCCGCATAAATGTTGATATTTTCAGGGTTTTAAAGTGAAAAATATGGACAAAATATCCTGTCAAGAATCTGCATTTATTTAGTTCGCATTCCTTAGATCCTTAGTCAACTTTTATTCCTCCTCGCTGATGAAAATTTTCCTTTTCCAAGTTCCCCAGTATTGGTTGATTTGAATTACGATATTATTCACATCGGAACAAATCATTCTAGTATTTCAGACATCGAAGTATCGAATTAGCCATACAAGAAAAAAGAATTTCAAAACTCATTATTCCAATCTGGTAATTGTCCATGCAATCTAAATAGGATTTCATAATCAAAGCCTTCAAGTAAGTTGGATTTCCAAACCTGATTATTTCACCTGCTTTTTGAATGCTAATCGGGTTTGGAAACTCGACCTACATTCTCAATAATCGCAGCGTACCCTTGCCCAACTCCCACACACATCGTCACCAAGGCATATTTTTTTCCAGTCAAACTTAACTCTAACGCAGCCGAATAACAAATTCTCGCACCTGTCACTCCGAGCGGATGACCAATCGCAATCGCTCCTCCATTTGGATTAATTCGTGGATCATCATCTGCCAATCCCCACTCACGAATGCATGCCAAACTCTGTGAAGCAAATGCTTCATTCAATTCTATCACATCCATATCTTCCATAGTCAAACCTGCTTTTTCCAATGCTTTATTCGAAGCAGTTACTGGACCGATTCCCATAATTCTTGGTTCGACTCCGACGACTGCGGAACTTACAATTTTTGCCAACGGTTTTAAATTATATTTTTTTACTGCATCTTCCGAAGCTATAATAGTTGCAGCTGCTCCATCATTTAATCCTGATGCATTTCCAGCGGTGACGGTTCCTCCATCTTCTACTTTTCGAAATGCAGGACGTAATTTTGCCAATGCTTCCATCGTCGTGGTCGCTCGGATAAATTCATCTTTTTCAAAAATGATTGGATCTGCTTTTCGCTGCGGAATTGAGACTGGCGTAATTTCTTTTGCCAATCGTCCATTCGCTTGTGCAGCGGCAGCTTTCATTTGTGAACGATAAGCAAAGGTATCTTGATCTTTTCGACTGATCTTATATTTTTCTACGAGGTTTTCAGCAGTCACTCCCATTCCGTCGGTGCCGTACATTTCGTGCATTTTTTTATTGACAAATCTCCAACCAAAACTACTGTCATGCATTTTTGCATCTCGACCAAAAGCTTTGGAAACTTTGGAAATCACCCACGGCCCACGAGTCATGTGTTCGACTCCTCCTGCAATAAAAATTTCTCCATCTCCTGCTTTGATGGCTCGGTTGGAATGGATGATGGCGGATAAGCCGGAGGAACATAATCGGTTGACTGTTTCGCCTGGAACTGACCAAGGCAATCCTGCGAGCAACAAACACATCCGAGCAACATTTCGATTGTCTTCGCCTGCTTGATTGGCACAACCAAAAATGACATCGTCGTAAGCATCTTTTGGAATGTTTGGATTTTTTTCGACGAGTGCTTTGATGACTATTGCGCCTAGATCGTCAGTTCTGATTGGTGCGAGTGTTCCTGTGAATTTTCCGATTGGTGTTCGGATGCCATCGATGATGTATGCTTCTTTCAATTTTATTTTGAGTTTTGAATGAATAAATTTTGAATGTGTTCGGGCTACGTGTATATATTGTTTTAAATAATTTTTAAAACTACATTTTTTTTCCTTTGATGAGTAAACTTGATTGTACAGATTCGTTTTTTAAATGCATAAAATCTTGCCTCATATCATCTTTAAGAAATTGGGCTAAATCATTTTCGAAGTCAAAAGAAATAAAATGTATTTCATAAGGTTACTCTGCTGAGCTTGAAATGTATGCTTCTTTTGGAGGTCTTAACCGATGGATGATTTTCCCATTATATTTTTACATCAGAGGAATTGCGAAGTTTTCAAATTCGTGGAATACTTCTTCTTTTCCTTTTTTTACAAAATTAATTGCGTGAGATAAAGCATGTTTTAATTCTTTTTGGGAAAAATAAAATCACTTTTCTTCGATTACATTTTTACTGCTTCGATAAACTGTGCCTCTAAAATAATAATAAATCTCTCCTGCTTCATTCATTACATTGACATCGAAGTCGGCCGTTTTGTGAGTAACATTTAATGGCTTTGCTTCAGCAATTAAAATCTCTCCTTCTTTCGCTGACTTGGCATAATTCATATTACCATTTATTGAAACTGCAAGTCGTCCATATGAATTGGAGGCAAAAGCAAATGCGCTGTCGGCAAAGGTAAATGCCATTCCACCATGCAAAATTCCATAGCCGTTGAGCATTTCTTTTTTGACCGTCATTTTGATTTTGCAATGTCCTTCTTCGATGAGAATTGGTTCGATGCCCATCCATTGACTGCAATAATCTTTGGACATCATTTTTTGAAAAACAGCGTTGGCGAGTTGGTTTTGTTTTGTCATTTTGAAGATTATAGATTCAAAATTGTGGATTTAGGATTCTGCGAATTTTATTTTAAGCATTTAAAATAATCGAATGGTTCAAGACAATCTTCACATTGAAATAATGCTTTGCAAGCTGTTGAACCAAATTGGCTGACCACTTTAGTATTGGTGGAACCGCAATTGGTACATTTCACTATTCTTTTTCCATCAATCAATGCATGCTTGTCAGATGTCTCGTCGAGTGGTGCAGCGATGCCGTATTTTTCTAATTCTTTTCTTCCGTTTTCGGTGATCCAATCGGTTGTCCATGCTGGTGACAAAACTAATTTTACTGTTGTGTTGTATCCTGCTGCATCTAATTTTAATTTAATATCTGTTGCGATGGTGTCCATTGCTGGACAGCCTGAATAGGTTGGAGTTATTTTTATTAAGACTGATTTTCCATTTTGTTCTACATCTCGGACTACGCCCATGTCCATGATGGAGAGGACGGGAATTTCGGGGTCGGTGACTTCACGGAGGAGGTCTTGGATGTTTTTATTTTGGATAAGATTCATTTTTTATTTCTTTTGAAAAAAATGATTTAGAGATTCCTTTAGAAAAAATCGCTTTGCTCTTTTTTTTAGGTCAGCTGAAGCAGACCACTACGTGTTTTTTACCATTGCATATTGGGATATGCTCGTTGCATGTATTGTAATTCTGCTAGGATGAATCCCATTTGTTCGGTGTGAATTCCTGTTTTTCCATTTGTTTGTCGAGGTGGATTTTGTGGAATTTCTAAGGTTGCTTCTGCGAAAACTGCTTTTATTTTTTCATCAAAAACTTCTCTTATCATTTTCAAATCTGCTCCGATTCCTAATGTAGCCATTTCTTTTTCAATCGGAGTTTCTCGAAATAATTCGCTGACGAATGGAAAAAGATGATTCATTGCTGCTTGCATTTTCGTTTTACTTTCATCTGTTCCGTCTCCTAACCTTTTTACCCAAGAAGAGGAAAATCGTAGATGATAGCGAGATTCTTTGATTGATTTTGCAGCAACGGCAGCAATCATTTCGTCATTGCTTTTCATCAATTGTTCGAGCAATGGCATATGAAATGCATCATATAGAAACTGCCGACCGATCACATGTGCAAAGTCAGTATTCGGTTGTTCCACTAGGATTACATTTCGATAATCTCGATCAAATCTCAAAAATGCGATAGAATCTTCCGTCGCTTCTCCCCCTTTTATTTCAGCGGCATATTGAAAATAACTTCTCACTTGACCAAATAAGTCCAATGAAATATTAGTCAACGCAATATCGGTTTCCAAGCTCGGGCCATGTCCACACAACTCTGACAAACGATGTCCAAGGATCATCGAATTATCGCCCAACATCAAAAGGTATTCGTATAATTTATCTTTCACGTTTAATTTTTTTTGAGAAAAAAAAATAACAAAAATTAAGAACTCACTAAAGCGGTATTAACCATTAACCGTTCACAATTAACCATTAGATTACATGTGTTTTAATTCAATTGGCAATTCATAAAACGTCGGATGTCGATAAGCTTTATCTTTCGCAGGTTCAAAAAGTTCTCCTTGATTTTCAGGATTCGAAGCGGTGATATTTTTAGATTCGACGACCCAAATACTGACACCTTCTTCTCTTCGCGTATAAACATCTCGTGCATTTTCCATTGCCATCGTTGCATCCGTTGCGTGAAGGCTACCGACGTGACGATGCTCCAATCCATTTTTACTTCTGATAAAAACTTCCCAGATCGGGAACTCTTGATTTGACATAATTTCTATTTTTTTATTAGCGAGTTTATGCGTGACACGGTTTGGAACCGTGCCATGCGTAACCAATGCAATTAAACTGCTTTTTTTAATGCTTCCTTTTGAGTTTGTTTTTCAGCATGCGCCATAGCTGCATCACGAACCCATTCGCCATTGTTCCAAGCATCATTTCTTGCTTTCAATCTTTCTTTATTCAAAGGCCCATTTCCTTTTACGACTCGCCAGAATTCTGTCCAATCTATTTCCCCAAAATCATGGTGTCCTCGTTCTTCATTCCATTTTAAATCAGGATCAGGAATTGTCAAACCAGCAACTTTTGCTTGCTCAACGGTGATGTCAATAAACTGCTGACGTAACTCATCATTCGTTTTTCTTTTGATTTTCCATTTGACCGATTGTTCGGTATTTGGCGATTCTTCATCTCTTGGACCGAACATCATTAGACTTGGCCACCACCATCTATTAAGTGCATCTTGCGCCATTGCTTTTTGAACTTCTGTTCCATTGCAAAGGGTCAAAATCATTTCGAAACCTTGTCGTTGATGAAAACTTTCTTCTTTGCAAATTCGAACCATCGCCCGAGCATAAGGGCCAAAAGATGTTCGAGTCAACATCACTTGATTGATAATTGCTGCGCCATCGACGAGCCAACCAATCGTTCCAATATCCGCCCAAGTCATCGTTGGATAATTAAAAATGCTTGAATATTTTGCTTTGCCTGTGTGGAGTTGGTGAAACATTTCGTCTCGGCTAATTCCTAAAGTTTCGGCAGCGGAATAAAGGTATAATCCATGTCCTGCTTCGTCTTGCACTTTTGCTAATAGACCCACTTTTCGTCGAAGGGTTGGTGTTCGAGTCACCCAATTTCCTTCGGGCAACATTCCTACTATTTCAGAATGGGCGTGTTGGGAAATTTGTCGAATATGTGTTTTTCGATATTTCTCTGGCATCCAATCTTTGGGTTCGATTTTTTGACCTGCATCGATTCGAGCTTGGAATTTTTTTTCTAAATCTTCAATCTTCATGATATTTTGATTTTATGGAAAATTTATTTTTTACTTTTTAATGTTGTGCTTCTCGTTGGGTTTGCCTTCGGCGACTTACTTTTTCATTCGAAAAAAAGTAGGCAAAATTCTTGGCGAAAAAATAGCTAGACTCAAAGCTGGCACCCGCACCCACATTTTTCGCCTTTCCCTGCCCACTCCTAACATTGCGGGAAAAGTTTTCCCTAAAGAAATTTGAGTATAATTTTTCTTCAAAATTCAAAGATTCTGTTGTGTTTATGAATCGAAGTCAACCACAATTTTTTCTGAAGTTGGAATTGATTGACAGGTTAAAATATATCCTTGTTCAATCTCTTCTTCTTCGAGTCCATAATTTACTAAAACTTCTACATTTCCTTCAATTAACTTTGCTCGGCAAGTGCAACACACGCCGCCTTTACATGCGAAGGGAAGGTCGGCTGCATTTTTTAGAGCAGCATCCAAAATATTATCTGAGCCTTGTTCGATTTTAAAATTCATACTTTTTCCACCTTCCAAGATTGTGATGTCTGCGACTTTTCCTTTGAAAGTTTGAGCCACTTTTTTCTTCGCTGCTACGCTACTTCCTGCGGTAGTGAATAATTCAAAATGAATTTTGTCTTTTGCCACATTTTTTTCTAGGAGAAAATCTCGAATCATTAGAATCATCGCCTCTGGTCCGCAAGAGAAATATTCATCAATTTGGTTGACATCGCAAATGGTTTTAAAAATCGTTTCCATTTTTTCTTCGCTCAATCTTCCTTTCAACAATGGAACACTTCGATGCTCTTTGGTTAAAAAATAAAAAATTTCGAAGCGACTCATGAACTGATTTTTCAATGCTTCGAGTTCTTCTTTCAAAATGATAGAAACTACTCTTGGATTGATGTAGAATAATTTAAAAGTTGCTTTTGGTTCTGCTAGCAGGTGAGTTTTGATGATGGAAAAAATTGGCGTGATTCCACTTCCTGCGGCGAAGGCGACGTAATTTTTTTGTTTGGTCTGGTCAACTTCTACGTAAAATTTTCCGTTAGGCGGCATCACTTCTAACTCATCGCCTACTTTTAAAATCTCATTGGCGAAGGTGGAAAATTTCCCATCTTCGATTTTTTTGATGCCAACTTTCCATTCATCATCTAATGGACTTGAACACAAAGAATAAGATCGACGAACTTCTTCGCCTTCAATTTTTGCTTGCAAAGTCAAATATTGACCTTGTTTAAAAGTAAATTGTCCTCGCAATTCTTGAGGAATATCGAAGGAAATAATTGAACAATCTGGAGTTGATTTTTCAATTGCTGATACTCTTATTTCGTGAAATCTATCGCTCATTATTATTATAACTTTTATACGATCAAAATGTTGTATAAAACTAACGATTGTTAGTCTGATATGCAAAAAAAATGACACCTTTCTTGAGGTGTCATTTTTTTTTTTAAATTATTTAAAAATTTACTTTTTCCGAAATCTTGGTAATTTATTCACGGGTCGTTTTGCTGCTGAATCACCAACAGTATATTTATAATATTGATGTAATCGATGTGATTGCACAATTAGTGTGAGTAACTTTTTGAGTTCACTTTCTTTTTCTGCCTGTTGATTTTCTTTAAAAATTTCAATCCCTTTTTCTTTAATAAATTTTTGAAATCTAACTTCAACTTTATCTTCTTGATACTTATCTGAGAGCGGATTCTCATTCGTTATAATATCGAGATTAGGAATTAATTGTTCAGACATTTTAAAAAAATCATCTTCAATATCTGAAAGAGCCAAATCAGATAAAATAGATTTTATAGATTTTCTATAATTTTCTACATCTTTTTTATGCAACTTTTCGGGATAAACTATTGAGTACCAATCTCCATTTTTAAATTTATTTTTTAGCTTCTTTTCTTGCTTCGGTTTGATGGAATTATCAGCAAAAACTTTCCCACTTTCTCTTCCTGTATTTATTTTTATGGAAAAATCACTTTCGTTAATTACCATATAATTTTTCCCATAAGGAAACTGAAATCGAACCATTTCTGCCAATGGTTCCACCACTTCTGCATCTCCAAACATTTCATCATCAGAGATAATTTCTCTTGGTTTAGATGGTTCTTGAGCTTGACTTTCTTTTATTTCTTCAAGTTCTGTCGAAGTCATTGGTGGCGAATATTTCTCCACTTCAGCAGATGACTCCTCTTTAGATGGCGTTCTTTCTTTGTTGTTTGAAGGAGGATTTGCTTGCTGTTTTTCTGATTCTTTTATTGCCTCTTCTTTAACTTTGATTTTTGATTTGGCTTCTTCCTCTACTTTTGACACGCTATTTTTTGGAGCAGATTGAGTTTTAATTTTTGCCATTTCTTTTGATTCTTTCTTGGCTGCTTTTGTTTTTGATTTGGCTTCTTTTTTTGATTTCCTCCTACTTTTCCAAGTTGACTTTTCTTTATTTTCTACTTCCGCAACTTCTCCTTTGGGTGATAAAATCTCCTTCTTCTCATTAACGGCTAAAGATTTTTTTGCAGGAACACGCATTCCATTTTCTACCTTTAAAAAATCAATCAATGCCTGAAAATTATTCGCATCCGTTTCTATTTTATATAAATCTCCATCACTTATTCGTCTCCATTCTCTATAAAGTTCATCATGATTATTCGACTTAGGATTAGAATATTCAATAGATTTTAATTCTTTTCCCAATTCTACTTTATGCAAAACATCACCTGCTGCATTTTTAATAATTGCTTCATAGGAAGGTGAAAAATATTGTACTTCCAAAAATATTTTTTCACTATATCTTGATTCCCCACGCGTGATCGTTTGTTTGATTTCAAGTCCTTTTTTAAAATCAATTCTCAATGAGACTTTGCAATAGTCAGGGTTTTGCTCCGCCAATTCAAGGAGGAACTTTTCGAAATTTTCGATGTCGCCATTGAGGAGTGGAATGTAATTTCCCTTTATTGGTTGGATGTGGACGAAAGGCTTGCAATCGGTTGAGGGATTTGCATAAATGTTAGATGATAAAAATAACAATAAGCCTACGGCAAGGATGCCATAAAAGATGTTTTTCATGTGAGTGATTGTGTTGTTTGCTAAAAAAGTATGTTTAAAAAAAATCGGTTTGGATGGAAGATTTTAGTAGCTATTTTGGAAGAAAGAAATTTTGAATGTTTTAAATGTTCCTCTTTGAAAGGGTAAGGTAAGCCATTTTTTAATTAAAATCCTGAAAATATTCTTTGGCAAAAGTAAAACTTACGTCTTTTTTAATCCTCCGATTAAGTTGTTGATTAGTTCCGTTTCTAAAACTAAAGGATTAATATTTTGGTTTTTTGAATACCAAGAGTACAACCAGCGCAATGTCGATAAAATGGAAAAAACCGCAATGTCAACATTTACTTTTCTCAAATATCCATCTTTGATACAATTCTTAAATACTTTTTTAAATTCCTTTTCATAAAGATTTCTTAGAGCCAAAAATTCTTCTAGCGCATCTCTTTCTTTGGTTTTTTCCAAATGAACCCATTCGTTTGGAATCAAAGAAACGCCATCTATATTTTCTATGGTGATTCTAATTTGGTCGGCAATGATGCGTTCGAGTTGCTGAATGGAAGTGAGTGGAGAGTTCAAAATTTCTTGAATTCCTTTCGTGTAGCGATGTGCTATAGGAAGCAAAATCGCTTGGAGAATTTCTTGTTTTGATTTGATGTGGTTGTACAAACTGGCGGACTCCATATTCATTTCCTGTGCAATATTTCGGACGGAAGTTGCAGAGTAACCTTTTTTGTGAAAAAGAATAGCTGCTTTTTCCAAAATTTCAGTTCGTCTTGATTTGTCTTTTTTTACCATAGTACAAAGCTAGGAAATAATGGTATATGATAAACAATGAATGATGAATTTTCTCGCATTCTTCGTTCATCATTTATCGTTCATCATTTGAAAAAACCCTTTTGCTTTGAGTAAGCATTCTTCATATTCTCCTTCAGGACTGGAATCAAAAATAATTGCTCCACCTGTCTGGTAGGACAAATATTTTTCATCTTCATTGTAAATCATGCTGCGAATTACGACATTAAAATCAAAATCTCCTTCGGGTGTGATGTAGCCAACTGCGCCTGAATATAATCCCCTTTTCGTTTTCTCAAATTGTTCGATGAGTTCCATCGCTCGGATTTTTGGCGCACCAGTCATTGATCCCATTGGGTAAGCATTTTTGAGGGCATCGACAAAATGGACTTCTTCTTTTAGCTCACCAACGACGGTAGAAATCATCTGATGGACTTGCTCAAAGGAATGAATTCCAAATAATTCTTCTACCTCAACTGAGCCAGTTTTGCAACTTTTCCCAAAATCATTTCTGACCAAATCTACGATCATTACATTTTCAGATCTATCTTTTGGGGAATGATATAATTGATTTTTGAGTTGCTCATCTTCTTCGAGGGTTGCGCCTCTTTTGATTGTTCCTTTGATGGGTTGGGAAATTAATTTTTGGTCACGCTTCGTCATGAATCTTTCGGGACTTTCGCAAATCAAATATTTATCTTTGAATTTGTAAAAAGCGGCGAATGGTGCTTTCCCAATCGCATTGAATTTCTCAAATAAAATGTATGGATTGACTTCAGCCTCTTCGATAAAAAACTCTTGGCAGAAATTCATTTCATAAATATCTCCTTTGCTGATGTGAGATTTTATCTGACCAATTGTGTCTAAATATTCTTCTTTTGAAATCCGATGTTGAATGTCTTCTTTTTGTATTTTTTTATGAGAAAAACTAGTTTTGTCGAAAATGGAAGTTTGATTTATTTTTTCAAAAATCGAAATGGCTTTTTCATATTTGGAATGAATTTTTATTTCATTTTGGAAAAATTCAATTACTATTTTTGGTTGAAAAAAATGAAGATTGGGTAATTCTATTTTATCAAAATTATTGGAATGTAGGTCTTCGATTTCATTTTTTAGATCGTAGGTGAGGAATCCGAAGAGCCAGTCTTTTTTTGTTTCGTGAAAAGACTTTAATATTTCAAAACTTGATTTCTCCTTTTTGTTCGGTAAAATTTCGTCTTCTGTTCCGACGGCAAGGAGTGCTTCGTATTTGGAATATTTCGAAACATGCTGATTGCTATCGAGATAACTTATTACCTCAAATTGAGTTGACCATGCGAATGCTTTTTTCTTAAAAAGAAGCAGATCGTCAATCTTGAATGTAGTTATATTTTTATTGAAGAATGTTTTTGTCATGAAAAAGTGAAACGGATTTTATTTAAGATAAGTTCATGTTCACAAAAGTACGTGCAATAGTTGAGACGAAAAAAGCGCTGAAGGATACTTTCCAACAACGCTTTTATGTTTTTTTTTATAAATATTTAACACATTAGATTTTTTATCCTCCGAGGCTTAAAATTTTAATTTCTACTCTTTGATTTTGCTTTTGTGCTTCCGCACTTCTAGCAAAAGTCAATGGTTTAGTTTTTCCATAACCTCGGTAAGTCAATCTATTGGATGGAATTCCTTTTTGCACTAAAAAATCAACGACTGCTTTTGCTCGATTGGTCGATAATGTTTGGCAATATTCCGTATCGCAAAATCGATTCGTATGTCCTCCAATTTCGACAGAGACATTTGCATTTTCATTTAAATATTTAAAAATATCATTTAGAACGGGTCTCGAATCATTCGTAACTTTAAAAGAATTTATTTCAAAATTAAGTTGATCTACTGAAACAGTTTCACCTGTTTTCAAACCACCTAATCCTTCTTCAATTTTGGATTTAGGTGGTTTTTTGACCTCAACTATTTCTACCACAGGAATTTCATAATTAATCGTTGCGTCATCAGAAGCATTTCCTCCTGTGTTGGCTGCTTTTACGATAAGCTTATTGTTCCCTTCTTTTAATTTTAGATTAGCGGTTACTTTGCCATCTATAGGGTTATAAGTGAACGATCTAAAATTTTTGCCATTTACTTTCAATAAAATTTCCCGCTTTTCCTTTACGTTTTCCACCTTCGCAATCAATTTATACTTTTCAGTTTTCACAATTATAGGTGAAACAGATGGAGTCGTAATTTCCACAATTGGTTTTTCGATTAAAGTTTCATCACATGGAATTGGTTGAATAACAGAAGCATTGTCCAATAAAATATTTCCATTAGGTGGATTAAAAGTTGGTTTCTGATACCAAGCTTCAAGCACGATATAAGTTACCTTTCTGGTAGGTTCAAATTTGAACGTATATTCTTTCCAATCAGTATTAGTAATCAATTTAGTTTCAGCTAATGGAATATCAGTATTGCAATATCCATTTCCTCCTCGAATTCTTAATTTGATTGGAGTTACAAAATCCCTTTCCTCCGCCGATTCTCGTATGCCACTTCTATAAATTTTTGAGGTAGCTATGGAAATGCTAAACGAATAACATTTCCCAGGTTGCAAAGGTCGTTGTAATCTTTGCGCAACAGATTCATGTGAGTCATTTTCCCGAACAACTAATCCTAAATAAGTATCTCCTTCTTGAGCAGCTAAAGACACTCCAAAAGAAGGTTTTGCTCCACCAGAAGGATGAACATCAGGAGGTGTTTCTAATGGGAAATTAATTCCTCCGCAATCATACCACCCTCTTGGAGTGCTACTCGGTCGGGCAAAATCTTCAAAAGAAGGATTACTTAATTCGATTGGTCTTTCTCCTTGAGCAAAATTTTCTCCAAGGGAAAAAAGCAATATTGAAAAGCAAGCAATAAAAAATCGTTTAGACATAATATATTCTTTAAGTATTTTCATGGAGTATTTTTTATAATACTCTTTAATTGACTACAAGTGAAAATTTTCAACTTTCGCTCAACCACGAAAGTTAAAAAATACTCTTTAATTTAAACGTATAGATTGCCTGGTTTTGTTGGATAAAAGAGATAGAAAAACACAAAAAACTTCTCAATTCTAGGAAGTTTAAGTTTTCATTAACAGAAAAATGAACGGTGAACTGTTAACGGTGAATGATTAACACCACTATTTTTAAACACATTGTGATGTTAACCATTAACCGTTTATCATTCACCGTTATTTAAATGCGTTCAGTCCCGTCACGTCCATTCCTGTAATTAGTAAGTGAATGTCATGTGTGCCTTCGTAAGTTAAAACTGTTTCCAAATTCATCATGTGTCGCATGATTGGGTATTCATTGGTGATTCCCATTCCGCCATGAATTTGTCGCGACTCTCTTGCGATTTCTAATGCCATGTTCACATTATTTCTTTTAGCCATAGAAATTTGAGCAGGAGTCGCTTTGCCAACATTAGCCAAAGTTCCAAGTCTCCAAGCCAACAATTGAGCTTTGGTAATTTCGGTAATCATCTCTGCCAATTTCTTTTGAGTCAATTGGAATTGACCGATTGGTTTTCCAAATTGAATTCGTTCTTGCGAATATCTCAACGCTGAATCGTAACAGTCCATTGCTGCTCCAATCGCTCCCCAAGCAATGCCATATCTAGCTTTTGACAAACAACTTAGTGGGCCTTTTAAACCTTCTACTTCAGGCAAAATATTTGACTTTGGCACTCGTACATCTTCAAAGACAAGTTCTCCTGTAATGGATGCACGCAGACTTAATTTCCCATGAATTTCGGGAGTAGAAAATCCTTTCATTCCTTTTTCTACGATGATCCCTTTGATTCGACCTGCTTCATTTTTTGCCCAGACAACTGCAACATCTGCAACTGGTGAATTGGTAATCCACATTTTTGCTCCATTCAAAATTACATGATCTCCATCATCCCGAATATTCGTAATCATGCTACTTGGATCTGATCCATGATCTGGCTCTGTCAAACCAAAACATCCGATCATTTCTCCGCTCGCTAATTTTGGCAAGTACTTCATTTTTTGCTCTTCCGAACCAAATCGGTAAATCGGATACATCACCAAAGATCCTTGAACAGAAGCCATTGAACGAATCCCCGAGTCACCTCTTTCTAATTCTTGCATGATGATTCCGTAAGCAATTTCGTCCATTCCTCCGCAGCCATATTTGGCAGGAAGACTCGGCCCGAAAGCGCCAATTTCAGCTAATCCTTTGAACAAATGTTTTGGACATTCTGCTCGTTCAGAGTAATCTTCAATAATTGGGCTTACTTCTTGCTTGACCCAATCACGTACCGCACCTCGTGCGAGCAAGTGGTCTTCATTCAATAACTCATCGATATTATAATAATCGTGTCCTTGAAATTGGTCAGTTTTAGACGATGTGGTTGCGTGAGTTGCATTGCCATTTGAGTTTGACATATTCTTATAGTTTTATTGGTTATAATTTTTTTTTGCAAAAATACATATTCTTGCCTTAATGTGTTAATGTATTATGTGTGTTTATGTGTTCTGTCAAAAGTATTCGTCAACATTAACACCTAATTAAACATAAACACATACCTATACGTATGATCTCTAATTTTGATGTTTTTTTATGGGAAAAAAAATTCTACATTTGATGTGCTTGAAAATGATTTTAAAAAAATGAAAAAATGAGTCAAATTGCATTGGAAGGTATGCGTTTCTATGCGTACCATGGATTTTATGAAGAAGAACAAATTATTGGAAATAATTATATTATCGACGTATTTATCAAAACAAATTTTAGCAAAGCTGCTGAAACCGATGACTTATATAAAACAATTAATTACGAAACTGTTTACTTGATTTGTCAAAAAGAAATGAAAGTCAAGACAAAATTAATCGAAACCATTGGTGCTAGAATAGTTGATGCGCTGAAATTTCAATTTGACAATCTCCATGAAGTCACCATTAAAATAACGAAGGAAAATCCAATGTCTGGCGTAAAATTAGATAGTTCTTCTGTGCAGTTACAACAAAAACTTATTGCTAAATGTCCTCGCTGTGACAACCCTTTGATCTGCTATAAAGATGAAAATTGTTGGTGTCAAAAAAACAAAGTTCACCCGCAAACTCAAGCCATGTTAGATCAAAAATATGATGGTTGTCTTTGTAAAAAGTGTACTAAATACTACGCAGGGTAAGATTGAAGGTAAAAAAAATTTAATTTTTCTATAACACCCATTTAAAATAATCGTTCGTTTAAAATAATAAACCGATTGTTGGTTTGCAAAAATCAACAGAACATTTTTTCACAAAAAAATAATATGATGTATAAAAAATTTGCACTCTTATTTATTTGTTTTCAATTCATGGCTTGTACTGAATTGCAACAAGTTTTAGATTCAGCTACCGCAGCGACAGGTTTATCTTCCGAACAAATTGGAAATGGACTAAAAGAAGCACTCCAAATTGGAATTGGAAAAGGCTCTGATCGATTGTCTGCTTTTGATGGATATTATAAATCTCCTTACAAAATTTTATTACCAACAGAAGCTCAAAAAGTTGAAAAAACACTTCGAGATATTGGAGCAGGAAGTTTGGTAGATAATGCTATTGAAAAAATTAATCGAGCGGCCGAAGATGCTGCGAAAGGAGCAAAACCTATTTTCGTTGCTGCGATTAGAAAAATGTCTTTTCAAGATGCCATGGGAATTTTGAAAGGGGACAAAAAAGCAGCTACTGATTATCTGAATCGTTCTACTTACAATGAATTGTATAGTAAATTTCAACCTGTGATTAAACGATCACTTAACAAAAAGAAAGCATTGGATCAATGGGGAAAAGTAGTTTCTAAGTATAATAAAATTCCTTTTGTGGAAAAACAGAATCCAAAGTTAGATGACTACATCACGAATAAAGCATTGGACGGATTGTTTGCGATGGTAGCAAAAGAGGAGCTGAATATTCGGAATAACGTATCTGCAAGAAGTTCTGATTTATTGAGGAAAGTTTTTGCGCAGCAAGACTAAGTTAACTGTGAATGGTTAACGGTGAACTGTTAACTTCCTAAGATGTGTTTCGCATAGTGGGAAGTTAATAGTTCACCGTTATTTTAAAGTTTTTTGGTAAGCTTTTGGACTAGTTTAAATTCGCTGAGAAATGATTTTGCAATGACTCGGATGACCGTGTAAACTGGAATCGCCAACACCATCCCTACTATCCCACTCAACTTCGCTCCTATCAATATTACAATAAAAATTTCTACTGGGTGTGCTGAAACACTATTTGAAAAAATAAATGGTTGTAGCACAAAATTATCTAGGAATTGCATCGCAGCAAATGTTCCCATGACGATAAAAATCAACGGTAACATCTCTTCGTAAAATGGTAAATCTAAATTGGAAGAAATCGTAATGAGTACTCCAAACATAGCTCCGATGACTGGCCCAAGATATGGAATGACATTTATCAATGCAGCAAAAAATGCAATCAGCAAAGCATTTTCCACACCAAAAACAGTCAACACAATAGAAATAAAAATAGTAATTGTCGTTACTTGAATCGAAACTCCTACAAAATATCTACGCAGTAATCTACTCGAATCGTCGAGCGCGTGAATAACTTCTTTTTCATACTTACTTGGTACGATTGCTTGCAAGGCATTCAAAAATAATCCTTGTTCTTTCATAAAAAAAAATGCAATAAATAATATTGACATAATCGCAATAAATAGATTTCCCATAAATCCAATCAAAGTACTAAATAGTTGAGGAATTTGCACTGGGTTTACTACCGCAAAAATTCGTTTTTGAATTTTTTCAATAGGCGTATCTGTATGTTTAATTTCTGCGGTAGAATCAACTACGACAGGGGTAGTTTCATTTTGGGAGGCATCATTAACATTAACTTGTACAGTAATGTTAGTTTTTGTTATTGTATCTCCATTAGATAGTAGAATAGAATCTATTTTGATAAATGTGCTGGTGATTTTTTCTAAATTCTCTCTTGGAAATTCTATTCCTTCGGTTATCGTAGTATCAATGTTTAAAGATTTTTCTTCTTCAAAAATTTCTTTCAGCGGCGGTACCATTCCAGTTTCTAAATTTTCTCTAAGCTGCTTTTCCTCTTCCGTTTCTTTTTTTGAAATAACAATTTCTCCTTCTATCAAACCTTTTTTTACCAAAACATTATTCAAACTATTGATGGGTTCTTCCAATGTTTTGACGATACTAGCATAGTCTATCCCTGCTAAATTTTGAGCTTGTTTTACAATTGGAGGAACAAATAGCCAAATTAAACTGGAAAATAAAAATATAAAAGTAATTAGTGTCAACCCCGCACTTCCACCGTTTCCTAACTTTAAATATTTTTTATAAAATTCATTAATCGGTTGTCCAATCATCGACAAAACCCATGCAATTAAAACATAGGCAACGATGTCGCTGAAATAATAAAATACAGCTCCAATTAAAAACAATGAAATGGCAATGGCTAAATAGCGACTCCTATTATTCATACCCCTAACCCCTAAAGGGGAATTTTTTAGTGGTTAAAAAAAAAAATTAAATATCGAACAAGGATTTGAGAATTAAGAAGTTGACGAGAGCTTTACGTTTTACATCTTGAGAAGTATCGTCAAACTTCTCAAATCGATATTCCTTATTCGATATTTAAAAAATTCGATATTCTTTTTTACAATATTCCTTTCAATTCCTTCCACACATTTTCTGCCAAAATTTTATGTCCTTTGGTCGTCGGGTGAATTCCATCTCGCTGATTCAATGCTGGGATTCCTCCTACTCCTTCCAACAAAAAAGGAACAAATGCGGCATCATTATTTTTTGATAAATTAGAAAAAATAGCTGCAAACCTTTGGGTAAAATCATTCCCCATATTTGGTGGAGCTAACATTCCTGCGACAACTAATTTTGCTGCTGGAAACTTTGCCTTTACTTTATCAAAAATAGATTGTAAATTTTTAGTTGTCTCTTCTGTTTTGATTCCTCGCAATCCATCATTTGCGCCAAGTTCCAAAATAAAAACGTCAATTTTATTTTGTTCCAAAATCCAATCAATTCGATCATTTCCACCTGAAGAAGTTTCCCCACTTACACCTGCGTTGACGGTTTGATAATCCAATCCTAATGAATCAATTTTTTCTTGAATCACTCCTACATAACTTTCTGAAGGATCATCCAAACCATATCCTGCGGTCAAACTATCGCCGAAAAATAGTATCTTTTTTTTCTTTTTTCCTTTTTTTGTAGAAGTATTATCGGTAGTGGTAGCAGTTTTTTCAGTTGCTGCTTTTGTACTTTTCACAGCATTTGAGTTAGTTGTTTCTCCACATCCAAAGATGCTTAAACTCAAAAAAACTAACAGTATATTTTTATATAAAAACCTCATTTTTAATTCCTTTATTTTATTGTTGACAAATATAAAATTCTTACTTTCTAATTGAAATGCATTTCTACGAAAAGGTTGGATTAGTTGATCCATTAAATGGGAAATTAGGTAATTGGTTTCCTGATTTTCTAATCAAACGATAAACTAATTAACTAAATCATTTTTTTCGATCTGTAGAGAAATTGACTAAATCTTCCAAAGACTCGCGAGCTGGAGAAGTAGGAAAAGAATGTAAAATCTCGAAGGCATCTGCTTGATATTTCAACATCGCTTTTTCTGCATATTCTAAACCGCCACTTGCTCGAACGAACTCGATTACTTCATTTACTTTTTCAGGATTTTCATTATGTTTTTTGACGATATTGATGATGCGTTTTTTGTCGGAGCGAGTTGCATTGTTGAGAGCGTAGATGAGCGGGAGTGTCATTTTTTTTTCTTTGATGTCGATGCCCAAAGGTTTTCCCACATCATCCGTTCCATAGTCAAACAGGTCATCTTTGATTTGAAAAGCGATCCCAATTTTTTCTCCAAACAATCTTATTTTTTCAATCAACTCGGCATCTTCTGTAGCGGAAGCGGCACCTGCGGCACAACCTGCTGCAATAAGTGAAGCTGTTTTTTGTCGAATGATTTCAAAATAAATATCCTCTTCGATATCTAATTTTCGAGCTTTTTCACTTTGTAATAATTCACCTTCGATTAGTGCTTTGACTGCATGAGAAACTATTTCCAACAATCGATATTGTTTATGTTTTAGAGAAATAATTAATGCTTGTGTAAACCAATAATCACCAACCGTCACCGCTACTTTATTTTTCCAAAGTGCATTCACCGAAGCGGAACCTCGACGCTCGTTAGCATCGTCCACCACATCATCATGAATCAAAGTCGCTGTGTGCAACAACTCAACAAAAGTAGCTGCATGAAATGTTCCATCATTAATTTTTCCACAGAGTTGAGCGCATAATAAAATAAACATCGGACGCATCTGTTTTCCTTTGCGTTCGAAAATATAGTTATTGATTTTTTCCAAAAGCGGCACAGGACTTTGCATCGCTTCCTGAAACATTTTTTCAAAAATCTTTAACTCTTCTTCTATCGGTTGCTTGATCGTTTCTAACGATTTTATCATAATCAAATTTGAATTAAAAAAATTGCAATGTCAATTGCAATGTCAATAATGATCTCGTTTGGCTGACATTGCTATTGCTATTGCTATTGAATCACCGTTTGCGCTCAATCACATAATTTACTAAATCCTCTAAGGAAGTTCTTGCTTCTGAAGCAGGAAGTGATTGTAAAATCTCTGTAGCTTCTTGTCGATATTTTTGCATTGCTTTTTGAGCATATTCTATTCCTCCGCTTGCTTTGACAAATGCGATGACTTCTTCTAATTTCTCCTCATTATTGATGTAATTAATTATTTTTCTTTGCTCTGATTCAGAAGCATTATTTATTGCATAAACTAAAGGAAGACTAATTCCTTTTTCTTTTAAATCTATCCCAAGTGGTTTGCTCGTTCCATTGCTCCCGAAGTCAAATAATTCATCTCGTAATTGAAAGGCAATACCAATCTTCTCTCCAAACAATTTCATCTTCTGAATTACTTCTTTGTCTTCTGTCGTGGAAGTTGCACCTGCCTTGCACGCTGCTGAAATTAATGAAGCAGTTTTTTTACGAACAATTTTAAAGTAACTTTCTTCATCAAAATCAAATCTTCGAGCTTTCGAAATAGCGAGCAATTCACCTTCACTCATTTCCTTGACTGCTTCAGCAACAATTTCTAATAATTCAAATCGCTTATTTTTTAAAGCAATTAAAAATCCTTTTTGCAATAAATAATCCCCCACCAAAACGGCTATTTTATTTTTCCAAATCGCATTCAATGAAAAGAATCCTTGACTCTCATTCGAGTCATCCACAACATCATCATGCACCAAAGTTGCCGTGTGCAAAAGTTCCACTAACGAAGCTGCATGATAAGATGCATCATCAATTTCGCCGCAAATTTTGGCACATAAGAAGACAAACATGGGCCGCACCTGTTTGCCTTTTCGTTGAACAATATAATAAGTGATTTTGTCTAGCAACGGAACATGACTTCGCATGTCTTCTCGAAACCGTTGCTCGAAATTTTTCAACTCTTTTTCAATAGGTCGTTTGATCGTTTTGATTGATCGAGCCTGACGGCTGGGTTGGACCATGAGTTTGTTGGATTTTTTTGAGAAAATTATATTAAGGTCGCAAGATACAAGCTATTCCTTGTTTTTGTAAAACATCTTGAAAAAAGATTATACCGAATTCAATAAGAGGTGTCGTATAAATCGATTTAGATTTTGTTGATAATCGAGGCAAAAACCACAGACATAGTCTAAGCTATGGCGAGGATTTTTAACGAAGAGTATCGGGAAAAGATAATTCGATTTATACGACATATCTTATTGAATTCGGTAT
>Ga0114957_1002082_pt1 | contig 19935 bp, 19 predicted proteins | sample BantaG_FD_87175 | JGI IMG/M metagenome (GOLD analysis project Ga0114957, IMG submission 87175) | Marine algal microbial communities from Bantry Bay, Ireland - BantryBay_4 metaG | ecosystem: Host-associated > Algae > Red algae > Unclassified | place: Bantry Bay, Ireland | collected 2014-11-21 | reverse complement strand
CGCGCGGGGGCCGTTGGGGGCGCCGGGCGGCCGGGGGGGGGGGGGGCTTTTTTGGGGGCGGGGGGGCGGCCGGCGGCCCCCGCCCCCCCGCCGGCCCCCGGGGGGGGGGGGGGGGGGGGGGGGGCCGCTTCCCCGGCGGCCGCCCCCCCCCCCCCCCCCGGCCGCGGCGGGGGGCGGGGGGGGGGGGGGGGGGGGCGCCCGACCGACGCGGCCACGGCGCCAGTGGAGAGGGTGTCGCTGCCTGGACCAGCACGCTGCCCGTCTTTGCCCCGACCCGCAGCGTGGTGAGCTCGGGGAGATTCTGCGTGGCGTGGCGATTTGATTGTGCGGCGGTGGGCGACTTAGCACAGGGCAGGCGCATGCTTCGCTTTCGGACGTGCGCCGCAGGTCCTGCACACGCGGAGAGTGGAAGTGCCTGGGACCGTGGGCGTCTCCACCGCCACACCAGTCCGCTGCTGTGTCGTCAAGTCTCCCGCAACAGTGACACTAGGCACCTCGAAAGAGCGGTTCCCCAGAGTTCTAGCAGTTATCAGGCGGTGGAAGCCGTTGCCGTCACACGATCCGCGCATGTGCACAGGACCCTCACGAGATGGACGAAAAGCGGTGCCGAACGGAATAGAATTCTGTTCAGGCTTTGTTGCCCGAACAAGGTGTCCAACAGAAGGCCAGTTGTTCGTCTGTTGCCTAACAGCGATTCTGTTCGGCGTTCCGTGGGGCTTCCGCATGCAGCGACGACGACAGCACCCCAAGGCGCCCCTGACAACCGTCGCTGCAGGCGGCAGCCCAACAGAACGCCGAACAGAATCGCTGTTGGGCAACAGCCTAACAGAAGGCCATCTGTTGGGCCCGTCTGTTCGGGAACAGACGCCGAACAGAACGCCATTCTGTTCGGCGCCGCTGATGGTCCGACTCGTGGGTCGGTTACTCCACTGCCAGGAACTGGATCGAGTAACGGCTCTCTTTATGATGGTTAGTAATTTTTGAATGCCTGAGTCTGTTTCCGTCTTCAAAGAAGGTATATCTGCCAGGCCCTACCATGGGAATTTGTTGATTCAGTATACCCATGAGTATTTAGGTGTCGGCACCCGTACTCAAAAGCCAGTAGCATGTGGGCGATTACACCCACGATTGGGAACGCATACAAGAAAATACTCATGCGACATCCAGAAATGAGTATCTCTTGTGTAAGCAGAACCTTACAGTCTGACAGATCAACGCGCCACGGAGCTGCGAACATCCTTGCTGTCTGATCAAGCGAATCGCTCGAAACTGGGGCTTAGAAAGTGGCCGCATCAGAGTACAGCTCTGTGAGTCACTCAGCGCGGCCAATCAAAGCTCGGATTGCTATTACGGCTCTCTCCGCGGGCTATGTCCAACATCAGCTTGAACAGGCACGCCTGAGACGTCGGTGCGAAATACTTCATGAGGTCCACACTGCTCTGTACTCGTCATGCTCCGCATCAGGACACGAACAATGTGCTGAGGCTGCAGTACGGTATGTCGCGTGAGCTCAAGCAGACTGAGCGCCAATTGTCATGCACAAAGAAGTGGGTGCCATCCGCACTTTTGATTGCTGGATCTCAGGTGGTGCCTGTCGCCCTCGAAGCCGCGGCTGGCTCGCCCGCAGGTCGCTCACCGGCAGCTGTCCCCACCTTCCTTTATGCTCGCACCTGCGCAGTGGCCTCTTTCCTAAAGTGCGTGTTGCTCCTTCTTTCTTGTGTACTTTTCATTGTCTTGCCCGTCTTTACGGACTCTTTCTGCCACGCCTGGTCAGCAGCCCTGACCACTGTCTTTCGAGCGGTCGACCTCTCCCCCCCCTCGTGCAACACTGGCTCATTTTTCCGGCCTTTAGGACAGGATTCTCTCAAAGTGTAGTGATGCACACATTTAGTTGGATCAAGAGACTTGCTCTCCGTTTCAGAGGTGGCAGTTTTCATTCGTGTCCTCAGTGGTCTGAAGGCGCGTCAGCATTTTATGACACGCAATGAAGCTACCAGCGAATGGAGTTACGTAGCTGAGAAGTACTGTCCTGCCACAGAAGACATAGGGCCAGGACGGCCCCTCCCCCCCGGCCCCCCCGCACCGACCAGAGTGGCGCCCGGAAACCACGAGCAGAGACTTCCGGGGCTCTACGCGCCCATGGCGACCCGCGTGTGATCGTAACTGCGCGCCGGATTTTGCTGCGGCGGCTCTTCAGCGGTTTCTGACGCCATTGGGTGGCGCGGTTAGAGACGCCTCGTCGCGCGTGGTCGGTCCCACCCGCCCGTCCGTGGGCCTTGTCGACCGCCCCGTCCGCCATGCGCAGGTGTGCTGCGCGGCGGTGTGACGGAACCTCCCGTTGGCATCGCGCGATGCCGGTGGGCCGCCGCCGCTGCGGTGGCGTCGGCGGCACCCGTCTCCCCGCTCCATGGACCCCCCGCCACAGCAACGTGGCTGTACTTGCCCCCGCGCGCGCTCGCGGCTATGGAGCCGACCCGACTGCCCGGTGTCGATGCGTCGCCGAGCGCGCCACCGCCTTGAAGTCCAGGTGAGTGCACGCACGTGCCTGGAATTTCCGTCGGCTCGTTCTCGGCCGAGAATCACGTTCCCATGTCTGCACACCCCGTCCCCCCCTCACGGCAACCAACCATTTCGGAATTTAATAAAGGCTGCTTCCCCCCTGGACGCGCTGCGCGACTCCTCCTTGGACGCTGCGGCGCGCCCTCGACGCACATCTCCACTCTCTGCACTCGTTTGGTGCAACAGCCATCTTTGCAGACTGTCTTGCTACATCGACATGGTCAGGGCAGCAGTGATGGGCCATATCACGAAGGCTTCACGGTACGAGGCTGTCACTCGAGTCTGTCAGCACGACCAATTCCCGCGTTCGCAGAGCGCTTGCGATGATGTCCAGAACCATAGAAATCGTCCCGGTCAGATATCGTGAAGAAGTGGTCCCCCCTTTCGCAAAGTAGCCCCGCATCAAGATTATATGTGATGAGTGAGTATCATATACCCACATCCTTGGATATTTCATATACCAATACTCACGTTGCGTTTCCGAAAGTGCGAAAATACTCTGTCCCAAGATGCTCGGGGGGAAAATATCCACGACTAAAATTGATACCCATGGTAGGGCCTGGCCGACACCACCTCCCTAGTCTGCCATACCCATCCATGCCCCACACGTTTTAGCGCACTGCCACCGACATGTACAAGCCCCTCAGTAGAGCCCAAAAGACGGGACTACAACCATCACAGAAAGCCTAGTGGACGTCCTCTGCTACAGACTGTCCCCGTACCAGCCTAGCTATGGGCACGAGGTGCCTACAGAGGTCCCAAGCTATCAAAGTACTCTGAGCCACGCCGGAAAATGTGTACACGGCCTGCAAGGAATATATTCATGGTATGCCGCCCCCCCACAGACGTGTAAACGGCCACTCAACAATTGCTCGTTCCGGCTGCAAAAGACAACAAAGTTACGTGGCGGTCAACAGCACACTTAACAAGGTGCGTTTACGCATGGAGTAGCACAAAGACTGTGCGGGCACCATAGATTTCGCCAGGGAGATGTTCAACACGACATGATACCCCCCCCAGTTGACGACACCAAACCAGCCCACTACCCCGACGGCACCTACCCCCGTCCGCGCGAGTCAGCGGGACGTGGTATGGACGAAAAGGCTTCCACCTGTCGCGCGAGCCGCTTGTAGGGCGGCGCCAACGAACGGCTGTAGCAGCCGCCTTGCGGACGGCGGCAGAAAGCAGCAGCGGCCGCCTGAGGTGGCGGCGGCGGAAAACGGCAACGGCAGGGGGCTGCGGCGGTAGAGGTTGTGGCAAGGGGCCGCGGTGAAGGCATGTTGGAGCGGCGGCGGCAGGTTGCAGGGGCGGCGGCGGCGAGGGGCGGCCGCAGGGGGCAGCGGAGGCGGCAGGAGGCCGCGGCAGAGGCACGCAGGGGAGCCGACGGCACGGGGCGGCGGCTGCGGTGGCGGCGGCAGAAGGCGGCAGCGGTGCCACGCTGGGGTGGTGGCTGCAAAAGGCAATGGGGGCGGCGGCAGCGGCGGCAGGGGGCCGTGGCGGTGGCGGCAGTGGCGGTGGCGGCCGCTGGTCGCGGCGACGGCATCCAGGGAGGGCGGCGGCCGGAGGCAGCGGCGGCTCCGGCCGCGGCACGGGGCGGCGGAGGCAGCAGCAGCTGCAGAAGCGCGCTGGAGAGAGGGCGGCAGGGGCGGCGGCGGCGGCGTGGGCGGCGGGGGCCGGGGTGGGGGCGCTGACTGCGGCGGGGGCAGGGGCGGCGAGGGCGGAACGGCGCGGGTGCGGCGGCGATGGCGGTGGCGTGGTCGTTGTGCCCGTCATGATGGTCACGGTTGACACCCCCAGGCGAGGCCTGTTGGTGGGGTCCTGGTGAACAGTGTACGGGAAAGGGCAATCCTGAATTCCGGTCTTGCCCGGACACGCCCACAGTGCGGTGATTACTGATAGACGCGTGCAGCCGAGGAGGGCAGGTAAGTACCGAACTGGGCACGTGGCACTGTTGGGTGCCGTGGCAGGTCCCGGGCCCGGGCGCGGCCGGGCGCGCCTCAGTGGCCAGGAGCTGAGCGCTGAGAGTGCGTCTCCGCACCAAAAAACGGTACGTCATAGAGTCTTCCAGTTACTTCTGTGCGTTCTCGATAACAGAGAATCGTTTACAGAAGATTATGGGTCGCGAGTCTTTCATTCCAGTCCTTGTGGGACACTTTTTCTTTGAAATGGGCCGAAGCAGCTGTCTTCTATATCGAGAACGCACTGTACATGGCTTTCCCATGAGATCAACAACTTCTTCACATTTTTTGAGATCCTGATGTGTGTTTCCAAGGCGCAGAGCTGCATGGGGAGGCTGTGTATGGAACTTGCATGATTCCTAGCCTTTTCATTGGTCCACGTACACTGTTGAATGATTGCCTCCCCTCGGCAACTGTCATTGTTTTGAGGTCAGCAATACTTTGATGGTACATTTGAAACGAACGCTGACCGGTCCCCATGTTTCTTTCGCAGCGTTTTGGCCGTTATACAGTCGTTATGCGTTTTTATGGCAGGGGTGCGCCTCAAAAGTGGCACCCTCTTTCAGTCCGAGATCGCGAGAGATTGCGGTGCTGAGGCTCTAGGGGCCATCCACTTGAAGAGCATGCTATCCAAGTGATTGGCACATAAGCCATTAATCACTGTACCGGCGATATGCGAAGCGAAGTTGGAGTCTCCTAACGGGCCTGATGCCCACTCTACAGGGCGCATGCACGGCGTGCTCAGACACGTGCTAGCCAATGGGAGTACGTCGTTCCAATCACGTTTCAGTAGCTTTGAACAGTTTAGGCCGTGTTCGTGAGATTATGAGATCCCGCGCACAAAGGAAATTTCAGCTAAATCCGGCTGATTCGGCCCTTTTGGGCCGATCACGTTCACGTGTGCGGGTGTTTTTCATATCTCGCAGACGTGAACGTGCTTATAAAGCAAACTCCAGTTTGAACCGCAGACGACTCCGCACGAATGATTGGACGAGCGCATGCCTCCCGTGATTCCATCAAGCGGATCAAGGAATGCAAATAGTGCAACATTGAAGGATTACGGCGCTGTGTTTCACGAGTGGACTCGTGTGGCTGAGGAGCTAGTGGCACGTTGGCGTAGTGCCGCCAGCTCCTGCAATATGCCTCGCGATGGAGTGTGATCTGATCTGCCAGTTCTGGAATCGAAGTTCCCAGCTTGTCGTGTTCAATATGTCACGTGTGCCGTCGAGACGGCCGATGTCAAATCACGTGTGTGCGCAGGACTTACGATGTGATTCGGGCACAAACACGTGCACGTGCTCCCGCCGTGTAGAGTGTAGGGGTGGGCAATCGGTTGGCTGTGCAAACCCGATAAATTGGGCCTCGGTCACAACCGACCAGCCGACCGCCTGCAGCGCCCGCCTTCAACCCCTTCTGTCGCGCATACCCCGCCACGCTGACTGTCAGCGCCATACGCCACCCCCCTGGTTCCCTTCCGCCACTTTATCTCAAGCTGTGCTTCTCCCAAGCTGTGCCGGCGCACTCTTGGCGCCAAGCTGGGCGGGAGAAGCACTTCAGGCAGGTGTCGTGGGGGTGCGTGTTGCGTTCGCCGTGGCGTCTTCAGACCGCCAAATTGGGGGACGCTCCAACCCCGAAACCGAGCTTGATCGACAGCACGTACTTCTATTTTTTCCTTCATAGTCGCAGCAGTGGACTTGCATTGTGATCACTGTAACGAACGTACGCGGCCCGTCCGCGTTCGTTCGTTACAGTGATCACATTCTCACAAAGGATGGCTAATCGGATGCCCCGCAGCGCTTGTCAGATCGCACGAGCCTCCAATTAGGAACGGGCCTGAGGGACACCTTGTACCTCGTAAACTCAGTACCGCTCACTGCAGCCAGGAAACCGGTTTCGGGTGCTTACAGGCGCCTGGGTCCCCTCACGGATGAAGATAGCGCCGTTCCCGAAGAAAGATTGCAGAAAATTCAATTCCCGTTGCTTTCTCGCAACTGCGTTTCGGCGATTCCTCGCACAGCCGAGGCTGACGCACACGCCACCACTGACAAGACCAACCGCGACCGTCTAGAGTCACCCGCGCACCGGGGAGGTGCGTTCGGGCAACTCATCACGCCCACCGCCAACCACCCCCATGAGGATAGCTGCTTTCGTCCGCATCGCCGTGTGATGCCATGCTTCACCCCCTCGAGCCCCCGATGACAGGCACGCACAACTTCTTGATAGGTGCATGCACCAAATGGTATTTGTAGCGCAGCCGGGGCCCACGCCTTGCACTCCCACGTGAGTCCAGTTTACTGAGCCTCACTGCCACTGACGCATCAACAGGGGCAGTTCAAATCTAATTCTCATCTCTCAGCCTTCATCTGCTATCCTGCTGAAGGCAAGAAGGTGGTATGGTCTTCTGTCTTTGCGCGGCATGGACAAAGGACTACTGGCGACGCCCGCGGCATGTCCTCGACGACAACCCCCTCCCCGCGCCGGTCCGGCGGGAAGCGCCGGGCAGGGTTTTGCCGGTCGACGCAGGGGGAGCAGAGCTGAAGGCTCCGCGCCCCCACGGCGGGGACGCGGCAGCCCTCGCTTCGCTCCCCCCGCTGCTGGGATGCGGCGAAATTTGTTCCAGAACATCCCATCATAGGGCTACAATCGCTACCCGATTCCGCAATGAAAAGGATGCCATCATGACCTCGTGCAAGTGCCATACAGCAAAAAGTCCCCTCATCTGGCAAAAGCCCCTCTCAGCCCGAGTGGGTACTGCTTCTCAAGAACCAGCGCACCACAACACACGGAGGTGCCCATACCATCTGCATGTCCCCAAACCACACGTACCCAAGCAGAAAGCCGCATGCCGACCAGCGTGCACCACAAACTATTGAAGAAGACAGTGTGACCGCGACTGGTGGCGTGCCAACGCACAAATCCGGACGTTGGATGCTCACAAGGCTCGTGTGTGATGAAAGTGTGGTATGAATAACGTCGGATCAGTTACCAGTGTATTGGGACCGACCGTTGCCAAGCTGAAAAGCGAGTTTTATCGCCGTCGAGGCCAGGAAGAAGGCCCTTTTGTTGAAGGGCAGCCAATGCGGAGCTGTGTGGTGCCCATGACTGCGACCCCAGGCCCATGGTGGTAGAGTACAAACGAGAGCACTGGTCCATCGACCGTCTGATCACAAGCAGTCTCAGTGAGCGCCGGCATACAGACAGGACAGGCAAGCGACCAATAAAAAATGACCAATGCGGAAGTAACCCCCCCAAAGGGCATGCCACAGGCCAATTCACACAGTGCGTGGATTCTGGCCAGTCAAGGGGGCGACCGGTGGCAATTGCCCATAGCGCGCGAAGATATGCTACAGACTTCCGACGCGAGATTCGAACCGTCCCGGTGAGATTTAAGGACGATGTCACCCGATTGGGTGGTCGTTGACTCGTACGGGCTTAAGCGGACGTAACCGCCCGGGCGGCGAGAGTCGTGAAGGGGCTCCGACTCGGCCCGATCGGGGGCGTGGCGGGTGGTCGGTGTCAACCGCGACCGTCAGACCGCGCACGCGCGTGCGTATCTGGCTAGCATCTCGCGCTGGGGGTTAGATCGGGGCTCAGGCGCAGGCATGCCCGCGCCGGCGATTCAACGCATGCGCGCGCACGGGTGCGGGTTGCAGGGCTGGGGATAAAACCTGTGTTCGCTGCGGCGTGCTGACCAGCAGGCTCTGGAGCACCGTCGTCGGCGCCGCGTGGTGCCAGCTTCTTCGGGGTTTTGTAACCCCGGCGACAAGGCGAAAGCCGTGACGCGGTCCCAGGGCGACAAGCGGCCGTGGACCGTGCGGCCGGTTCACACCGTGCCCAGCGCAGGGTGAAGGTGGTGCTGTTGGCTTCATGGGATCCTCCCGTGTCATCGCGCATGAGAACAGGTTGCGGCCTCACGGCATTGCTTGAGTAGGGGCGCGCCACCGCGAGGTGAATAAGCGCAAGGATGGGGTGCGCAGCGGCGCAGGGCAGTGGGAAAGCCAAGGGCGACGGGCCCGGAAGCGGCGACAAGGCGCAAGGGTGGAACGGCCGAGGGCGCGGGCGGAGTGCCGGCGCGAGGACGCCAGGGCGGTAAGGCCGGCGACGGGGGCGGTGTGTCTGGCGCGAAGGTTCAAAACCCAGGGCGCCCCGCAACATGGTGGATCCTGCCGCTATGGCGGTCGACAGCGGTAACGTGAAAGGCGAGGCGCTCGTGGTTCATGTCGCCGCGGTCGAAGGTCCTGAAGTGGATCGCCCCCCGGACACGGAGACGCTGCCTCAGTCTCAGCCTTGTGGCCCATACTACGCGCACGTGGACCCTGTAGAGGGAGTCGACGATATCCCGGTGATATTCAGCCAGAGTCTGTGCGACGCTTGCGCCTGCAGCCGCGCTCGCGCGCACAAGCTTCTTGGGCACCCGCGTTACGAGAAGTTGCCGGGATTCATCGACGTATTGGTAGAGCCCGGGACGCCGAGCCATGTTGGTGGCATCGTGGCCGAGGTCCATGGGGAACCTTGTGGCACCACAGTCAGATCGACCCCGCTCGGGTGGTCTACCCAACCTTGAGCCCGGTAGTCTCGTCAAAGACCCCGGAAGTACGCAAAGAGACGCGCACACTCACCTGGTGTGGGCGGCAAAGAGAAGCCGCGAACACGACATGGCGTTCTGAGTCTCAACGCTTACTTGCCTGTTCCGGGTAGTCGGGACGTCCCTGCTGTCCCGCTCAGATGTACACACTGGTCCCCGTCCCTGAATTCTCCGGGAGACCCTCGCCGATGGGCCGAAACACGGGCCAAACGCGGGCCACGCCCGAAAGAGGGGCATGCCCAAGACCCAATCCACACATTCCAGAAACATCCCAGAGGCGAGGGCAAGATGCCCAAGGCAAATCAGATCCAAAATTTCACAACAAAAAATCAGATTCAAGAGCACGGTCCTTATTTCGCAGACCCTACCACAGCGATTTCAGGCCTCTTCCTCACTTAATCCTGGCCCCTAACTGAGACTGTCTGCAGAGATCTCCACATGACGGTACTTTTAGTGCAGCCAGGTCAATCCCGCACACAGGTTGGAAGTATCCGCTAGATTATGCCACAGCGATCGTCGGTAAAGTGGGGAGCATACTGGACGTGTACTTCTGAATTGAGTGATAGCTCGGTGGATGCGCTGCTTTACTTGGGAGATGTCTGAGGCGCAAGGCCAGCAGGCTCTCAACCCCTCCGTGTGCTTCTCTTGCTGCGTCCGGCCGGCGCGCCCCCTGCCATCGCAGTGGTTCTTTCTTTGAAGGGAACATGCTCTCACCACCCCACAAATCAAGACGCCCCTCAAGGAGCACACGAGATTCTTCACGGGCTCAGCTCCAAAGTGAGCTGCCCTCGAGATACAAGTCCAAGTACTGACATCACACATACAGCAATGCATGTCGATGGCACAGCCAAACAAGCCAATGACCGCTCAAGCACTCCCCAATTTAGCCAGGCAGTCCGCGATAACTCCGGCTTACTTGCGCGGGCTTGGGGGGCTGCCTCAGCACTCCCTCCAGCACCCCACAGTCTGGGCCATTGGCGCCTCAGCACGGTCACGACCTGTACCGACCAGTGCAGCATCTCCCACCATCATCGGCAGTCGACCAAATGCCGAAGTCGATCCCCACGTCCCAGGTGTGACACCTGCAAAATCGGTCTCCGCGGAACTCACTAAAAAGCACCATCGACGTGACGCAGACGTCCAGGTGAGTACAGCGCGGTCCGGCGCGTCTCTAACGGAGACGATTCGATGCTTCGGCGGCCCGTCAAACGCGGCTCAGCGACTTGGCCGAAAATCAGATCGACTGGAGGGAGCAGTCGGCCTACTGCTGCATACCACATTCAACCAAAAATCGACTTGCACCAAATCGATTCGGGCCCAACCGGCCGACTTGGCCCGAAGATGGAAACTTCCAGATGTGGGCCCAAGACCACAAAGAAGTCGACTTCACCAAAACCGACTCGACCCGACGGAGCTGTACGCCAACAGCCCCCGGCCGAAATCGCCCAAATCGACTCAGGCGATCGCCGCGAACCCGGAGCTGTGCCACTGGTCGGCCGCAGTGGCGCCACTGCGCCCCAGGATGGTCCCAAGCGGCCGCCCCCCCGAGGCAACCGCGCTCCACTGCCGGCCGCAGGAAAGTGGATGGTAGCGCAGCCGTTCCCCGCCGGCCTCGTCCCTCAGCAACGTCAACGGAGATCGTTGCCGCGAAACCAAGGCTGCGCCACTGGACGCCGTCAGTAGCGCCATGGCGCCTCAGCACTCCCACAACAGGGGGTCGGCATGCCCAACACCCCGCGCAGCCGCGCTCAGGTCTTTACCAATCCTGACGACAGCCTGTAAAGCCGTGAATGAAGGCGACAGCAGCGAATTGGTCAGCCCATACGCCGGCACTTCGGCGCTCGGAAGGAAGTACAAGGCCACTTCCCAGCGCACCTGGTAGTCACGAGCCATGTGGAAGGCCATGTTCACGTGCTTTGTGTGCCCCGTCGCTTCTGGGGTGTTGACAAGCGCCAACAAGGATTGATCGTCATCCTCCATTGGCACAGCTCCGCCGTCGACACCCATAGGCGACAGCAGCTTGCATAGCCACAGCGTTTTTTCTTGGTCGCCCCCGCGGCAGCCTCGTACTCGGCCTCGGCCGTCGAGGTCGCCACAGTCGATTGGCGCTTGCTTGCTTCAAAAATCGGCCCGCCATTGCAGGTGAAGACAAGCCAATGGCCGACCTACGACCGTCCATGTCGCCGCTTCAGTTGGCGTCGACGAACCCTTTAAGCGGCTGGCTACCGCCGTAGACCACCCCCAGGCGAGTCGTTCCTTGCAGGTAGCGCAAAACCTCCTTGGCCGCGCGCATGTGGTCCTCCCCAGAGCATGACATGAAGCGCGACAGAACCCTCACAAAAAAAACCAAGGTATGGCCTTGTCGTGGTAGTCAGGTAGAGGAGCGAGCCAACTAACTCGGCGTAACGGTTGCCTTTCGGTAGCAGGCTCGCCCCTGTCTTGGTCAGCTTGACCCCCGACGTCAACGGTGTCCTGTTTGGCGTTGCCTTGTCCATTTCTACTGCGTCCAGCAGCGTGGCGGTGTGCCCCGGGTCGCTCAACGTCAGAGTTTTGGCCGCCCGGTTGCGCATGACATTCATGCCGAAAAAGTCCTTGACCTTTTCCATGTCTCGCACCTTAAACTTGGCAGACAAGAAGCGCTGAAACGCCTCGACCCCTTCCAGCTTCTATCCCGCCACGATAAGGTCGTCAACATACACAGAGATGAGGACACGCCAGTTCACGAGGTGACACCAATCGTAGAGGCCCGGGTCCACCTTGGACCGGACCGCCCCAATCTCCTTGAGCTCTTCGTCGAGCGTGATGCCCCAAACCCGCCCCGCCTGCTTTGTCCCACAGCATGCCAGATTCAGCCGAAACATCTCCTCCAACCCCTTCAGATCGAAACCGTCGAAGAGTTTGATGTACATCCCCTTGCCCATCTTGGCGTTGAGGAAGGCTGTCTTGAATTCGACATGATGAACCTTACAGCCCGTAGCTGCAGCCACATCAGAGAGAGCCCGTGTGGCAGCCGCGATGGGCACCGGTTCCCACCTCTCGTCAAAGTCCCGCTTCGGCAATTGGTTGAAGCCTTTGGCCACGAGGCGGGCCTTGTAGCGCGTCATCTTGCCCGCAGCGTCTTACTACATGTCGAACACGAATCGCGTCCTGACGGCCTTGTGCTTCTTGTTTTTCGCCGTCATCTTGAACCAGGTGCCAAACGTTTTGTGTGCTGCCACCTTCTCCTCTATGGATTGCTTCCACTGCGGCCAATCAGGGCGAGCCCGCGCCTTTTTCTCATTGGCAAGCTGTTCGTGCAAATGCCAGCCCGCCTGAGCCGCGGACGCGGTACCGCTTGCCAGGTACGCCTTGAGTTTCTTCGCCCACCAAGTTACCTTGGGGGCTGGCTTGCGCTTCGAGCGACGAGGCCCTGGTGCGACGCTGTCACTTGCCGCAAGTGCTTGACCTACCCAGGGTGTCAAGTCACCGTCGCCGTTTTCCCCCACTTTCTCGCTCTATTTAGCGAGGAAAACAGGACTGCCATCAACGTCGCTTATGGAAGTTTAGTCGGGGGTGTACTCGTCCCGACGCTCGCTTTCGGCGTCGAGCATGTCCATTTTCCCTCTCGTGCCGTCGACGCTGTCGGCGTCAGCCTCCAAAGTTATCAGGGGACCAGCGCTTGGCCCGAACACCGACGTCTCGCCCTTAGCTGAATTCTCCTCCATCAGCACGTCTCGACGCTCGAAGTCTTGGCTCGTGTTGTCTTCGAGTATGCAGTTGGCCTTGCCACCGACCGTGTTGCCGACAAAGCGGCTGACGTCGGTCCTTTGCTCCAGCTCACGCTGCTTCTTATTGGGTTTGAGCACCCACGCCCGACTACCCCAAACGCGAAAACCTGCGACGTTGGGGCGTCGACCCGCCAGAGCTTCAAGCGGCGTCACGTCCAGCCCCGCCTTGGAGGACGGGTTCTGAACATACGCGACGGAAGTCAACGCCTCAGCCCACAGGTCATCCTCTGCTCCGGCATCGAGAAGAGCAGCACGCACGCGCTCCATCAACGTGTGTTTGACCCGCTCCTTTTTGCCGTTTTGCTGTGACTTGTACGGTGCCGTCATCCCCGATGTGATGCCCTTGTCCTCGTCGCACGCCTTTACGTCCATGGTAACGTACTTCTTGGCAGCATGATGACGGACGCGCTTGACCTTGATCCCCGTCAGCGTCTCAAGCTGCTTTATATGCGGCTTGAGCACGTCCGGGGCCATCTCTTTTGTCTTGATAGGCGTAGCCGTGATGAAGCCCGTGGAGTCCTCCAGCTCCCTCATTAAGTAGATGAACCGACCCCACGACTCAGTGAATGGGCCACTAATGTCGTTGTGCACCAGTTCGCACTTGTTCGTCGCTGTCGACGAGCGAAGGCTCGGCGACTGAATCATCTCGCCGTCCACACACGGCACACATACAGTACCAATGACGCGCTCGGCGTCTGCCACTGACAACGGCATGCCGTCGATCATTTTGGCCGCACGCTTGAGTTTCTCCCTTCCAAAGTGATTGAAACGACGGTGCCACAGCTCCTCCTTCGCAGCTATACGCGTGGGTGCCGCGTTAGCCGGTGCCTGTACCGGCGTGACCTTGATCACATACTGCTCCAGGTCGTTCACCTTGCCGACCACCGACGCCTTGTCGAGCACTCCGCTCCAGCGAGCAGCACCCCAGTCGCAAAGGATGTAGCAGGCATTGTTGTCGAACACCACCGCACCTCGATTGCGGTCGACCGCTCAAACTGAATGCTGGTTGCTAGTCAGGTTTGGAACGAGCAAAGCCTCCTCGAGCACCATGCGCGTCTTGGAGTTTCATTTGCCACTGACAATGGAGACGGGGCCGTCTTCCTTGATGGGCCCGTTATCGCCAATGGCAAACGTGACCACGGCCCCGCTTTCCGGCGACCGGACGGTGAAGCCAATATCCTTGGCGGCCATGTGGTTGGCTGCGCCAGAGTCGAGCACCCAGGTTGATAACGCGCGTGTGCTCCTCTGAGCATTGCTGCTCCCGGCATTGCCGGTGGAAGCAGTGTAGACCAGAGTGGCACCCACGTCGGGCCCGCCGCTGTGGCCGCTTACACGACCACCACCGGCAAACTTGCCATTGCCCATGGCCTCGTCTGCCTTCTTCATATAGCAGTCGCGCCACATGTGTCCCTTCTTCTTGCAGTAGAAGCACACGACCGACTTCTTGTCAAACGGCTTCTTAGGCGCCGCTGCAGCAAAGGCCTGTGACTTGACACTGCCAGAAGGCTTGGAAGCGCCGACAGAAATGCTGCGCTTCTCGATTTGTGGCAGCTTAGCCGTCATGTCCGACATGAAGAGCTTAGTTTCCTTGTTCTCCATAACCGTTCTGAGCATCCCGTACTCTGCCGAGAGCCCTGCCAGGACTCGCAGCGCAAGCGTGTGGTCTTCTACCGGGTTGCCGAGCATGGCAAGCTCGTCCGGAATCATCTTGGCGCGAGACGCAAACGTGATGATGTTCTCGTCCTCGCCCTTCTTCAAGCTTCTCAGCTCTTAAATGAGCCGCAGCAGCTGCGCAGTGTCTCGCGCATCGAGCATGACCTTGATCGCGACCCATGCCTCTTTGAATGTGTTCACCGACGTGAACGTGTTGAGGTGCACGGGCTTGACCGACATCTGGATGGTCGCCAGCGCCGCCTCGTTCATGGCGTCCCACGCGTGGACGACCGGGTTAGACCTCTTGTCGTCGAACGAAGATGCCGGTCGGTCCTTCAAGACCGCCGCCCAGAGCTTCACCTTCTTGAGCTTCGCACACTTGTACACTGCCCACACCTTCTGGTCGTCGTCAAGCTGCGCGAATTGGGGGCCGCCGAAGCGGCCGTAGGTCTGCCATGTTGAGGACCTCGGCGCCGCTCAGCGCCGCGCAAACAAGGCTGGGAGAACAACACGCCCGCCCGACGCAGGAACACACCGCGACCCCAGCAACGTCGTCTCGCCAGAGACTGCAGGGAAGACGAAGGTCGCCACCAGCGACAGCTCGGGCCATATCCTGAAAAATCAGTGGGTGTTTGGTGGATGCGCTGCTTCACTCGTGAGCTGTCTGAGGCCCGAGGACAGCCGTCTTTCAAGCTCTCCGTGCGCCTCTCTATCCACGTCCTGCCCGCGCTTTCCCCGCCAGCGCAGTGCTCCCTTGTTTTAAGAGTACATGCTCTCACCACCACACGAATCGAAAGGTCCCTTTAGGAGCCCACAGGAATCTCCCCGAGCTCAGCTCCAGAGTGAGCTGCCCCCGAGATACAAATAAGCAAATTACATCACACACATACAGCAATGCACGTCAATGTCACAGCCAAAAACGCAGATGGCCGCATAAGTACTCATAGAACTAGCCAGGCAGACCGCGGCGAGTCGGACTTCCCTGCGCGGGCTTGGGGGGCTGCATTGACAATACTCAGACGCGAACTAGGCTCAAGCTCATGTACTACAGGCCCGATTGCTTTACTGGCATCAATTCCGAGCGCCGGCCGTCGGGGCGGTGCCGATCGAACGTCATCTTGGGGGGGCTGGGGTCCAGAACCCTGGCTGGAGGCCCCACGTGCTGGCCTCGTGCGGTGAACCAGCTAAATCGAGCAAGATGCGTGGGCTCGGAGTCCCGGCTGAAGCAGGCTACGAGTGATGCGCACACATGACAATCGGGTGTGTCTTTGTCGTTTCGCCGCGTGCCAGGGCCAGGCACGACGTTTTGTCACACATTAATCTGTGTCGGACGTCCCTGGACTGCCACCAGCCACCAGCGTTCAGCACGTATCAAAATGAGCAACGAAGGTTGATACCGGTCAAATGTCTGTTCGAAAAGCCATTATTTCCCAATCAGATACGTGCACACAGTTTGATGACGCAGTTTTGCCGTCAAGAGCTGACCGGGAGGCTATCGCTGTGTTCCATGGAACGAATCATGTATGAGTCGCAAACGACAGCGCGCAGCTGCACACTGAGTGGAAAAAGTCTGGGCGGACTGCGCACATTGTGCCCACTCGGTGCGTCTGAAAGAGTGGAAAAAGAATGCGCTCGCCTCAAAAGAGTCACCGTGACCGCGAGGACGGCGTCTCTGAGGCTTTGCCACAGGTCGTCGAGTCGCGTCGAGACCGATGCCCTCGCCCACCTTCCTGGCGTCATCCGAAGCCCCGCCGGCGTCGCCGTCGTTTGCCGCCCCCTCGATCCGTCTCCGATTTGCCGCAGGCTCCTCGGTACGTACCTTGAGGCGGATGCTTTGACGTGCAGCTACTCAGAGTAATACCATTCAGTGGCGTGTGGTACCTGCGTACTTGGTGGGTGCCGGTGCGGGTCTCACGGACGTACTGGGGCTCGTATCATTGTACTGACCAACGGCACGCGTTTCCGTGCTCCTTGTTGATCTGTTTGCTTCCAGTTATTGGCTACGTGTTTGCGGGTCTCGCGGAAGTTCTGAATTTTTGTGGCATTGTGCGGACGCACTTCTCGTGTTTCTGTGTTGCTTGTCGCTCTCTTTGCTTCCCATGATTTGCTTCGTGTTCATCTGTTTCCGGCTTCTCTCCGTTCGACGCTGGTGTACTCGTTTCTAATTCATTGATGCGCTTCGCAGGGCACGCGGGGGTCCAGCATGCAATCATGCCGGGGCGGTGTGACCTCTTATTTAGTCTATATTTTCTGGTCCTTTTTTCTGGCCTGGACTCTCCTCGACATGTGATGCAGTGTTTGCAGAGGAAGCGCAACTCATTCAGCACCAAAGAGAGGTGGCCGTCAAGGTGAAGCTTACAAGAGTTGAGAAAGATAATGTTGAACTCGGCAATACCGATGTGACGCGAAGTGACGACGCAGCAGCTCCCCTGTGGCAAAGGAAAGACCCTCCGCCAGCTGCCTGACGCTACTGTGTCCCGCATTAAGTTCTGCGTGCACATCAGGAGGGTCTTTCGGGACCCGATTACAGCGGATCTGATACATTGCAAAGTAGATGCACGCGCCGGGACTTTTGAGCGCCTTGTGGAGTTCTTTCAGACTGTGGCGGCCACGGATCCGGCTCGTTTCAACTTCAAGAACCACTCTTTCAAAGATGTCTACATGTACGGTATCGGATGCCTTGTTTCTGTCTCCTTGGATCTAAATACAAGATTTCAGGCCCGAACGGAATGGAGAGCGATTCCATCTGACGGCGACGTCTCTATGTTAGAGGCATCGTGCGCTCCCCAGAGCACTTTCTGAGTTGGGGACATGCTGGGGATTTTTGAGGTCCGATATGAGATTGAGCCTCCTGAGCCCTGGGCGTTGTGCTCCCAAGAAGATTGCAGGCTCACTTAGAGCTTTGCAATGTCAGGAGGAGTGTTTGTTAGTGCTGTGCGCAGCTTTTCAGAGCGCCAGAAGGAATCCTGCAAGCTTTTGACGGCAGTGAAGCAGATCGAGCTGGATGAAGTGGCTGAGAAAGCCTCAGGTGGGCTGAAGGAGAAACAGTCACGCACTCTGTGCGTTTTATCGTACGGTGATGAGTTGAGCGGGCACAAGGGACCCCGTGGGAGCTTGGAGGGGTACGACAGTGCAGAAACGTCTTTCAGCGTGGATGACCTCGCCTTCTCCGGACGTTCACTCTTCTACTTGCCTCCTGGGGCAAGCCGCGACGCTCTACTGAGACATGTCGCGGAGCACACGCTTCAAATTAGCAAAGAAGATGTTGTTGACTATGACGCGTACTCGATGGAAATTGTCGTTGTGCAGGTATTCTTGTGCATCTGCTTGACTGATATACCTTTGGCTGCCATATTCTCCAATTCTGTAGGGGCTCCTGGAACTGAGCAATGCACCAGGTGCTACAATGTCCATTCGAAGACCAGGAGTGAGAGAGAGGAGCGCGCAATGAGGAGCACCGCTTCTTTTGATGTCAAAGACATTCAATACTCCAGAGTGCAAGCGCAAACAGCTACCATCATGTCCGCACAAAAAACTTCTACCCAGTTGTCTGCCAAAGCGTTGAAAGACGCACCCCTCCTGAACAATAAGACGGACAGGTCAAATAGCCTGATGCGCCTGTTTTACGCATACGGTCCAGGGACGTTTGTCATACACGAAAATGTGATTGTTGCTCCATTTCACCTGCTGTACTACAACATTGGCTCCCACGTACAGGTGTAAGCGTACGAGTCACCCGCTGTTGAGTAGCGTGACAAGTTTGTGCTGGACATGCTTCGTAGTGGAAAACATGTTCCGAAACACACGGTACTTTTCACCTTTGAGCCTGAAAAAATGGGTGACTCAAGGCTCCCAATCTGACTACGTCGTGCTGCTTACTGGGAGTCGCACTGTCCTGGTGTATGATGTGTCAACTTTCACTACGTTTACACACGCGGTGACCACGCTTCGCGCACAGAAGGCTCAACGACAGATTTCAACTGCTCTATTTTAAAGGCCCACTCTTTTTTCCGATGGAGAGCAGGCTGGAAGGGAGCGGCCAACTGTCGTGGATCTCCAACGTGTCGGCGAAAGCCACATGATTGAGCCACGTCGCTTGCTTCGATTCAGTGCGAAATGGGAGCGCCCATCTGTCCATTGCTTGCTGGATCTTCTTCATCCTACGATACCGTTGGGGCCGCTCGGCTCATCAATAAGCGAGCTGACATTTGAAAACTTTTATATGATGGCGAAGCGCTAAATCAACCAAAGCAGTCATCGAAGCGCTGCGGAGTACTCAATGCAGATGTGGAGAGCCACAGAACAGGAACCAAAGTCGCTCTCTATGTCAGAGGAGCCCGGCATCCCTGCGTCGTGGCTGCTTGGCCTCGCTGGAGATCCATTGAAGGCAGTCTCGTTACACAGGCTCGCCCGCAGTTGCACTTGGCATCCACAATCGGCGGAAATTGGTGAAGCAAGGACGCACTGAGAACCCTCTTTGACACGATACAGGAGCTTTTACTGACCCAACGTGCTCATGAAGGTCTGATGGAACGCCGGGCACTCGCAGAGATCATTCATCATTCAAGAGTGGTCGACGGTGTGAGTCCTCCACGACGGACAGCCATCTAATGGCGTGAGCGATTCTGGTGTTACAGGAGGGCAACGATTCCAATTCTGTCGGGTCCGAGCGCTCGGAACAATAGCAGAAGAGCTACACCCCGAGCGTGAAGCGTAAAGAGTGTAGAATTTGGCCTTATCCATCGCGGAGAAATCTGCGGCCGTCACACTTTATTCTACACCCATTGTGTCTCTCGTGCTCGCTGAGCGTGTGAAGCAGTCTGCTCTTGCTCGCCCTCGCGGTACGCACAACGTGCTGTTCATCAAGAAAGCGGGCTTGCATCTCAATCGCTGGTCAGACAAGCTACATGTGCCTTTCGCAGAGCATGCACACAGTAGGTAGAGTTCTGCGTTGAGAACATGCTTCTCTCCTGTCCGCCTCACTTGGGAATATGCTGTCTGTGCCCTACGGGAACTCTTGCCATAGCCTGTCTCCGACGCCGCAAGGGCATGAGATATGTGCGACAGTCAGGTATGTGCGACAAGATGTCTCGTGACAAACTTGGTCACGAGAGACACGTCACCTCGAATGCCACGTCATTCCGTGCAAGGGCATGAGATATGTGCGACAAAATGTCGCGTGACAATCTTGGTCACGAGAGACACGTCACCTCGAATGCCACGTCATCGCATGCAAGGGCATGAGATATGTGCGACAGTCAGGTATGTGCGACAAGATATCGCGTGACAAACTTGGTCGCGAGAGACACATCACCTCAAACGAGACCTATGTTCTAGACCGCTTTCACGCCCTCTTTCCGTTTCCGTCGAGACATTGGACGTTCCGCATAGTCCTCGTGCCCATATGCCTCAT
>Ga0114957_1002079_pt1 | contig 19960 bp, 6 predicted proteins | sample BantaG_FD_87175 | JGI IMG/M metagenome (GOLD analysis project Ga0114957, IMG submission 87175) | Marine algal microbial communities from Bantry Bay, Ireland - BantryBay_4 metaG | ecosystem: Host-associated > Algae > Red algae > Unclassified | place: Bantry Bay, Ireland | collected 2014-11-21 | reverse complement strand
CACGACCGCTTGCGGATATGATCCGTCAACTATAGCCGCGCCATTTACACCAGCAGAACTTAGCCAACCTCAGGCAAACATTAATAGTGCAGGAGGCCCTGTAGAATTACGAGAATTTCGCTTGGCATTGGGTTGTTCTGGAGAATTTGCTGCGACACATGGAGGTACAGTAGAAAGTGTGATGGAATCCTTTAATATCGCGATTAATCGCCTTAACTTGATTTTTGAACAAAACATGGCTACTCGATTTCAAATAATTGATAACGTCGAACCCATCATTTATTTGGACGCTTCAGATGATCCCTATCAGGATGGTACCAATGGTGCTCAGATGTTGCAAGAACACGCGATCAACCTCAATATATTAATAGGGGAAGATAATTTTGACCTGGGACATGTTTTTACCGGAGGTTGTTCCGGTGGACTGGGTGGAATTGCAGGTGGACAGATTTGCTCGGAATTTAAGGGGGCTGGCGTAACTTGTCATGCTAGCACAAATGTAATCGCTACCACAGTAGAAATTATGGCACATGAAGTAGGTCACCAATTATCTGCTGGGCATACCTGGAATGGATGTCCTCCCTCCGCTCAACAGTATGCTGCTGGGAGCGCATGGGAGCCAGGAAGTGGTAGTACGATTATGTCTTACTCCGGTAGTTGTGGTGTTGATAATAATGTTCAGAATAGTTCTGATGAATATTTTCACGGAGGAACGATCGATCAGATGTCAAACTATATTCGCAACGGTTTCGCTACCTGTGGTACGACCACCGCGACCGCCAATAATCTGCCCGATGTTTCGATCCCCGTTAGTGATGGCTTTCATATCCCAATTAGTACTCCTTTTGAATTAAATGCTATTGCTGATGATATGGATGGAGATGACATTACTTATTGCTGGGAACAAAGAGATGTCGGACCTTTCGGTGACTTGGGAGAACCAGAACTCAACGCACCTCTTTTTCGCTCCTTCCCGCCCCGTACCGCTTCTGATCGGATATTTCCAAACATAAATACGATTGTTTCCAATGGTAATGACCGTAGAGAAACACTTCCTTCTTATTCGCGCGATTTGAATTTTTCCTGCACGGTAAGAGATAACAACCCATTGATTGGAGGAGTATCGCAGGCTTATATCAGCTTTCGGGCTACCGAAGAGGCTGGACCATTCTTAGTAAGTTTTCCAAATGAAAGTACGACCGTGGAAGTAGGGAGTTACCAGACCGTCACCTGGGCGGTCGCCAATACCGATCAGGCACCAGTTAATTGTCAAACAGTAGACTTGTTTTTATCTTTAGATGGTGGATTTACTTACCCAATATTGCTAGCGGAAGGGGTAAACAATGATGGTGATTATGGTGTGGTAATCCCAAATGAAATAACGGATATGGCTCGAATTAAAATTAAAGCATCCGAGAATATATTCTTTGATATTTCTAACCAAAATTTTACCATCGTTCCTCCTTCTCAACCAGGATATTCACTAGCACCCTCTAGAGAAGAATTGTTAATCTGCCCTCCTGAAGAACATGAAATTATATTTACTACAGGCAGCTTGTTGGATTATTCAGATCAGATTAGTTTTAGTATAGATGATTTACCCGCAGGAGCTACAGCGAACTTTTCTGAAACTACTATCGCGCCAGGAGCAGCTACAACACTAAGCCTCGACCTTTCCCAAGTAACCGCATTAGGAACGGGTACATTCACCGTGACGGCAATGGCACCAGGACTGGAGAATACAGAACGAATAATTGAATACGAAATAATTGATACAGACTTTTCTGCACTGCAGTTGATTGGCCCGGCAAATGGTACTATCGGTGAAGAAGGTACGCCTACATATTCTTGGACTGAGTTGTCCAATGCAGATTTTTACGAAATTGAGATCGCCAGTAGTCCTACCTTCCACCCGAGCATCGTGATCGAATCGATTACTGGTTTGACCACAAATACCTATAACTCAAACGTTCAATTGGAAAAAGGTTTTCCTTATTTCTGGCGAATTCGAGCCGTTAATATCTGTGGCCCAAGCCCTTATTCTGCTACTTTTGCATTTCATACAGAAGTGCAATCCTGTGCAGAATTTGCCGCAACTGATTTACCACAACTGATTCCCAGTACTGGATTACCGACGATTACCTCTGTTATTAATATACCCAATGGCGGCAGCATAAATGATTTGAATATAACCAATCTCGTAGGAAACCATGATATTGTAAAGCATCTGGATGTTCAATTAATCAGTCCCTCCGGTACAAGTGCGTTGCTATTCGAAGATTTTCCTTGCAACAACAATATCATCAATATCAAAATGGATGACGATGCGGCTGGCCCTATTCCCTGCCCAATGAACACGGGTGGTTTTTATAAAATAGAAGATATGGAAGGGTTGGCAAAATTCAATGGAGAAAACAGTACGGGAGACTGGACGCTGCGAATGGAAGTAATTAACACTTTTGGAGAAGGAGGAAGCTTTGATGCATGGAGCTTTGAAATCTGTGGTAATGTTGCCCTCAACGGCCCAGTACTAGTCAATAACGAAATACTTGAAGTACCACCTGGGGCTGCAAATCATATTCTAACGAGTTTGCTATTTTGCGAAGATGCAGATAATACACACGAAGAATTAATATACACAATAATAGAAGCGCCTCAATTTGGTCGAGTAACTCGATTCAACGCTGAGGTATCAGTAGGAGGAACCTTTACCCAGCAGGACATTGACCACGACCTGGTACGATATCAGCACGATGGAACGGAAGAGGGAACGGATACTTTTACCTTTACGGTTTCTGATGGAGAAGGAGGCTGGCTCGGAACGCCGACGTATAATATCGTGATTGATGTTGATGCGATAGTAAGCACTAGCGAGACCGCAGCAGATCAGCAGATTACATTGTCTCCCAATCCTGCTATGGATCAGGTACAGATTCAATTTAATACCGCGATGAATAACCTACAATTGACCATCTATAATATTCAAGGTCAGAAAATGAAAGAACAGCAGCTGGATATAGCCGGTGAAAATGAATCAATTGAAATGAATACTAGCGCCTTTGTCAACGGCGTTTATTTGGTCGAAATTCGTTCAGACCAACAGCGATTGGTAAAGAAAATGATGATTCAACGATGAAATTGATCTAAAAGTCGCTAAACTGGATTGAAATCTCTTTTCAATCCAGTTTTTTTTTGTCAATCCCCTTTGTGTTTATTATATTGGCGTCCCGACATAATTTCTTGTCGCTTTTTTCCTGTCCCAAAACGATACATTTTACTAGACGCGAAATTTTAGAACCTGGTAATCCCTGCCGACCAGCTGGATAGTGGCACCGGTTTTGCAAGGTATAGGTATAAATATTTATTAATATTTACACTTATTGAGAACCTAAAGTACACCGTATCGTGTATTAAACCCCAAGCCGAAAAACAAGTATTGGATATGGAGAATATTAAAGTATTGATTGCGGATGATCATCAGTTATTTATTGCTGGTTTAAAAGCAATATTAGGAGATAATGAGGAATACAATTGTGAAATAGTTGGTATCGCACACGATGGAGAAGTAGTTTTAGAAATGCTGAAAGAAAAAGACCCAGACTTGCTAATTCTTGATCTCAATATGCCCGAAAAAGATGGCCTGGACGTAATTGAAATAGTCCGCAGCCAAAACAAGAAAATCAGAATTTTAGCATTGACCGTCTACGACGAATCCAAAATCGTAAAATCCGCCTTCAAATCAGGAGTAGATGGATATATCCTGAAAAATGTAGGAATGGATGAACTTTGGAAAGCCATCAGTGAAGTCATGGCAGGACGTACTTTCTTGGGTAAAGGTGTTCAACTAAATACAACCATCGAAGAACTAAAACGAAAAATAGAGGCTCAATCTCGCTTCCCTTCGGAAGATAAATTTATCAAAAAATACAACCTTACCAAAAGAGAATTAGAGATTCTCAAACTCATTACTCACGCCTTAAGTAACAAGGAAATTGGTAAAGTCCTCTACATCAGTGACCAGACGGTCAGTGTACATCGAAAAAATATTATGCGAAAACTAGGCGTAAGTAATACCGCCGGGCTAATTAAACTAGCTTATGACAATAGCTTGATCTAAAGCCGATTTTTGTACCATTTTTTACTTATCTATTTGATTATAAGTCCATTTTAAAATCATTTTTAACAAATAAATCTAACTTTTTTGTTAAAAATACCCTAAATAGGGTAGGAATGAGACGCTAGGATGCTGTATATTTGCTATTGTAAACAGTTTGAAAGAACTGTGAGAACATATAGTAAAAACCGATTTAAGCATTTAACAACCCATTTTTGGATTTTATCCCGTGAGCTGCGATATTTTTAATATTCTTTTCAATATTTTTAAAGCTAGTCAGCACCTTTATTTATCTTCTGACTTTTTTTAGGAATATTTATCTTACCTGATTGCACCCATCGCAGCTTCTTAAATAATGTTAAAATTTTGAAATCAGCAATGATTTCTGCGCTTTTGTATCGGTGATATTTTAAAAGCAACTTACTTCGTATGTCTAATCCTCATACGGACATAATAGTAACATTGTGCAACAAATTATAATCTTATGAACAAGAAGAGTTTTACACCAATGTATGCTCCTAACCGTGCGTACCAACCACTTGCAATCCCCCTTGCAATAAAGTCCCCCCGACCAACTTTCGTTGGCATCTTTTCTCACTTTTATAATTTGTTGGAAATGTTACACGTAAAATTTAAATTTTAAATTTTAGCGGTAGCTTCCCATGAATAAGTATCCCTTGCGTAAGCTTCCAACATGAGCAGCCTTTCGCAAACCAATTGTTAAATTTACTTAAGAACTACTGTTATATTTTGCTTTGCTATTATGGTTCGTTATGCCTTTTAGGCATAACTTACCATAATTTTTTCTTACTTTTTTAAAATAGTAATCAATTGACAACCAAGATGTTGCATCATATTAAAGGCAAATTTTTACAACTGGCTACATGGCTTACTGTACTAGGCTGTAGTGGTGCGATGGATGTCTTAGTAGCACAACCAATTTTCTTTTTTACCGCTCCTGAAGGAGTTATCAATATTGATGAAACCTTCGAGGTGCGATTTCGGGCCACCAATTTTACAGAAGTAGCAGGATTACAATTCTCTCTATCATGGGATCACGAAAAAGCTGAATTCTTGGGTATTGACGAAAATTTCCCCACGCCTGAGGTTTCTTTTAATGGTAACAATACCAGTAACGGTGTACTCGCAGGATTCTGGAATGACGCCAGCACTTATAATGTTCCAGATACAGCCTTAGTTTTTACTTTATCCTTTAAGGCCAAAGAAATTGGATTAATAGACCTTGAGTTTATTGATGACCCTACTACTACGCTGGTCGTTTACCATGTAAATGATCAAGTTTTTGAGGTCCCGATCACATATAGTAGTGATGGTGCAGTTTGCATTGGCAATAAAACGAGTACTTTTGCACCCGATTCTGATCTGAATCCAGTTTTTTTTCAAAATAATCCAAACCCCTTTCACAAAAACACGTATATACCTTTTGAATTGTCTAATTCTGAATTAGTCACGATAAAAATCTTCGGGATAACCGGAGAAGAAATTTACCAGTACAGCAACCAATTCAGTGAAGGTTTTCACCGAATTAGAATTTCATCTGAGGTCTTTCCGCACACCGGTACATTTATGTACCAAATTGCGACAAGGAATACTTCGATAACAAAAAAAATGATTTTAGTCAGATAATTTCGTCTAACATCTCAAATTCCAAGGATCGATGTTTAAAAAAATTACATTCTTACTCGCACTAGGATTCTTATTCCTAGGCCTCAACGTAACGGCACAAACGCCAGGATTTATCGTAAGCCCAGCTTCCACTTCCATCAACATCGGTGATACCGTTGTTGTGGCTGTTAGATGTACAGACTTTAACGATGTCATTGGTTTTTCCCACTCTATTAACTGGGATCCGGCTATTCTTCAATATCTAGCAGCAGAAGACGATGTGGTTCTGCGGGCATTGCCGCCTAACCGTTCTATCAACGAGAATTTCGTCGCCAGTGGTGATCTGATTTTCCTTTGGCAGGAAACCTTCAATACACCCACTACTATTGCAGACGATTTGGTCTTATACGATATCGTTCGTTTTACAGCAATTGGTGCAGGTACCTCGCCCGTAGAAATTTCGGGAATGCCGGCTGCCAGTAATATTGTGACGACCAACGGAGAGGCAACTCCGATAATCACCAATTCATCCATCACGGTGATTGACCCCAATACGCCCAATCCACCAGCTTTCAATTGTACCTTTCAGGATTTCGGCCTGGCCGTAATTCCTGACTCAGCTGCTACTGGTGAACAACTCTGCCTGGACGTATATTCCTGTAACTGGGATACGTTGACTTCCGTGCAATACTCCATTAATTTTAATCCAGCTATCTTACAGTTTGATTCTATTGGAAACATCAACATTCCTCAACCAGAAAACTTGTTTTTTAACGCCAACAATACAGATGGTTGGGTAGTCTCTAGTTGGTTGGATAGTTTAAATATGGGCGTAGACTTCCCAGATACCGTAGCGTACCAATTTTGTTTTACCGTCATTGGTGCCGGAGGAGAAATGGATACTGTAAGAATTACCGGTGATCCGATGGATATTGATGTTACCAGCCCCAATGTTCCTAATGGACAAAATATAGGGATGGAAACACAGGATGCTCCGATCGTGGTATCTGGTAATAGTGGTAGTGCGATTACAGTCGTCGCCGCTAACGTAGAAGGAAATCCAGGGGATACCGTTTGTGTCGCCATTACTACCCAAAATTTTAATGCCATTACTTCCTTTCAGTATACCATGGAGTTTGACGAAAACTTCCTAACCTATCACGAACTTCGCAACTTCAATCCTAATCTTCCCGATCTGGAAGCAGGCATAAACGATTCTCCGATGTTTACCAATGATGGAAAACTCCTCGTCGTTTATCCTACTCCTAATGGAATGCCTGTCTCACTCATGAATGGAGACACGCTGTACGAAGTATGTTATATTATTGATGCGAATGCTCCTATTGGAACCAATGCCCTTGCTGGATTTTCTGATGATCCAGTTTCACGAGGAGCGACAGAAAATATGCCAGTTCCGTTATTGTCTAATGACGGTAGCGTAAATGTTATTCCAGATAATAGTAATAGTGGAGATTTACAACTGACCATTCAGGATGCAGCGGTTTGCCCGGATTCAGTATTCTGTATGCCCTTTGTAGTCGTAGATGGTTTTACAGTAGGATCTGCCGACTTTACACTAGATTTTCCCGTTGCCAATCTGACTTTTGTTGGATTGCAAAATCAAAATCCTGCATTCAGCAGTAACGCTTCGCAATGGTCGGCCAACTCTCAACCAGGCTCCGGGTCTGCCAGAGTCGTACTTTTTAATAATAGTAACCCCTTCGTAAATGTTACCTTAAATCCTGGCGATAAAATATTTGATATATGCTTTACCGCAGGAAATACAGTGTCAGATAACACCGTAAACATTCAACCTGGATCAGGAGAGTTTGGTACGGTAGAGGGAGAAGTAATTGCACCGGTAATCTTAAATGATGGTATTGCTTCTATTACCTTTGATGCTTGTTCAGGAATGGTCGGTGACATTACCGTTACCGAAAATATTACTGATGTAGCTTGCAACGGTGATGCTACTGGGGCTATCATGCTGACCATAAATGGCGGCGATGGATCTTATGATATTATCTGGAGCGGACCAGGCGTCAATGGCGCATCCACGCCTACGATTTCCAACTTGGCCGCAGGTATGTATACTGTTAGTATCACTAGTGCAGATCGAGATTTTACAGAAACATATACCGTAGGTCAGCCATCCGTTATTACTGGTTCTACAACTTCTACCAATATCAGCTGTAATGGAGATAGCGATGGAACCATCAACTTGACGCCCGGTGGCGGAATGCCCCCGTACAGTTATTTATGGAGTAATGCCGCTACTACGCAAAATCTTGCTAACCTCGATCCGGGTACCTATACCCCTACCATCACTGACGCAAATATGTGCGAACTGGTATTACCGTCAGTTACGATTACTGAACCTGCCGTTTTGACGATAACGATTGACGACACAGATAATATATCTTGTTTAGATGGAAACGATGGTGCGATCTCTATCACCACCGCAGGTGGAAATGGTGGAAATATGTACAACTGGTCAGGCCCTAGTGTTAATGGACAAATAACAGAAGATATTAATAGTTTAACAGCAGGTAGTTATCGGGTAACCGTCACAGATTCAGAAGGCTGTACTGCTATTTCTCCAGTCATTACGCTTACACAACCTAGTACCTCAATGACGATTACGGTGGATAATGTCGTACCAGAAAGTTGTAATGATGGTGGATCAATATTCATCAGCGTAACAGGTGGTGCACCGATGTACACTTATGAATGGAATAATAATGTAGAGACTCAAGACCTCGAAGATGTTCCTGCTGGTGGTTATTCTGTTACGGTAACAGATGCTAATGAGTGTACGGTTGAAAGCGAAATAATTGTTATAGAGGCTACAGAGGATATTGTAATCAACAGTATTATCACGCCTCCTAACTGTGACTCAGAAGCGGACGGTGCGATCAACTTGACGGTTAGCGGAGGAACAGGTGATCCTTTCACTTATAGATGGAACGCTGCTGCGAATGATGCCGTAACGGAAGATGTTACTGATTTGACGGCAGATGATTATGTCATAACCGTTACAGATACGGGAGATGGTTGTACGGCTACCAGAATGTTTCAGCTAACGAACATGATCAATCTTAATATTCTAGAAGTAGAAAGTACACCGGCTGGATGTGCTGGAGCAACCAACGGTTCATTAACCATTGGTGTACAAGGGGGAAATGGAAATTATAGTTATGAATGGAATACGGTGCCTCCTCAGACTGATGAAAGTTTAGACAATGTAGCGGCTGGTCCTTATACGGTTATTGTTACAGATACAAATTCTGGATGTACAGAATCTGCTAACTTCACCGTAGATAGTGAAGGGGGAATAGATATAACAGCTAATACGATTACAGAGGCTAGTTGCAGTAATGCAGATAACGGAGCAATTGATATTGACGTAACAGGAGCTGGTAATGATCCTACTTTCGCCTGGAGCGATGGTCAAGGTACCATGGAAGATATTTCTGGTCTGGAAGCGATGGACTATACCGTCACCGTAACTAGTACCGACGGTCAGTGTACTCAAACGGCTACCTTTACAGTAGACTCCGGCGACGGATTTGAAATAGAGCAGGATGGAATTGCTCAGGCGACCTGCGATGGTGCCGAGAATGGTACTGTAAATATTAGTATCAATGGTGCAACAGGTAACGTAGTCTATCTATGGTCTAATGGTGAAACGACTCAGGATATCAATAATGCCGAAGGAGGAAGTACTGTTACGGTTACTGCTACAGATGAAACAACAGGTTGCGTAGAAATGGCCGATTTTGTGATTCCTTCCGGAAACGGTTTCAATATTGAATTGGATGATATTCAAAATGTAAGTTGTGGTGGTGCAACTGATGGAACTATTAATATTTCATTGGATGGTGCAGTAATGCCGCTTACCTCAATTGAATGGAACGGAGCGGTATCTGCTACAGAAGATTTAATAAATATTCCTTCTGGAAATTATACTGTTGTTATTGTAGACGGACAAGGTTGTAATGCGACAGCTACCTATTCTATTGAAGAGCCAGTACCTATAACGTTCAGCCCAGAGGTAATACCAGTCTCTTGTAATGGTGAAGATGATGGAGTTATAACAATAAATCCGACAGGTGGAACACCTAGCTATGATTTTATATGGAGTCATGATGATGACCTGATAATCGGAACCGCTACCGATTTAGCGCCAGGAGATTATACCGTTACAATCACTGATTCCAGAAATTGTATGGTCGTTACCGATCTTATTACCGTTACAGAGCCGGATACGATTGTCATCACCGGAACGGTCACGCCAGTAAGTGGAACTGGTAATGATGGGGCTATTTCTGTAATGGCTACAGGAGGTACAGATGACTTTGTTTCTTATGTATGGACTGATCCTAATGGAGGATCGTTGTCTGGACAAATGATAAGTGGATTAATGGAAGGAACGTATACCGTAACCGTTACAGATACCGATGGTTGTACGGGTACCGCCATGTTCACGGTCAATGGTGCGGATGCTCCTAACGGTACCGCTGCGGTAACGAATGCTACCTGTTTTGGTGGTAATGATGGAGCTATTGCGCTGACGGTTACAGGTGGATCAGGCGGATATTCCTATAACTGGCAAGTGCCTTCTGGCCAACCTGCTATTGGAAATGAGCCAAACCCAAGTAACCTGATCGCAGGTACTTATAACGTAACCATTACAGATGATAACGGAGTAGCTGGAGTCGTGAGTAACATAATAGTTGGAGAGGGAGTAGAAATTGATTACAACTTGCTAGACCTGCTATCGGTGTCTTGTCCGGGAGAAATGGACGGCGAGATTAATATCGAACCAACTGGTGGAGCTGGTGGGCCTTATGAGGTAGTATGGAATCCTGCTGTCAATGATCCATTTAATCCAACAAATCTTGCCGCAGGGATTTATACTCCGATCATTACAGATCTTAGTAGTGGATGTACCACTGAAGGAGATAATATTACCGTACAAGAACCTGATTCTATTAGAATCACACTGGAGCAATTAGTTGATCCATCCTGTGGTAATGGCGAAGAAGGATTAATTGATATTGATGTAACAGGTGGAACCCCTAACCCCAACTACATCTACAGTTGGGAAAAAGATGGAGCACCTATTGGTACTTCTTCAGATGAACTGACCAACCTTGCTCCTGGTATATATCGAGTAACAGTTACGGATTCCCGTAATTGTAGTGCAGTAGGCGGGCCTTACGAACTAAACGGAGAGGATGCCATTATCCTGCAACTGGATAGCATACGCCATGTACGTTGTGCAGGTATTGCAGAAGGTGCTATATTCGTTACCGTTTCAGGGGGTAGTGGAGCCCCAATGCCAGTATGGAAAAACGGACAGGGTGATACAATTAATACCGGATTTGATCTAATTGGTTTAATTGGTGGAAACTATACGCTTTGTGTAACAGACAATTCCGGTTGTTCTGAAACACTTGGACCAATCACGGTCAACGAACCGCAACCCATTACAGTGGATATGATTGATACAGATAATGCTACCTCCAGCGCAGATGATGGTGAAATTCGATTAATAGGAGTAGATGGAGGAACGCCCGATTATACCTATAGTTGGGAAGGTCCTAATAGTGAAATGTTCACCACAACAGATCCTACTTTATCAAACATTCCACCCGGCAATTGGCGGGTAACTATTACCGATGCCAACAACTGTACACTGGTCATTCCTGAAATTCTTGTAGAAGGAAGTCTCAATGTACAACCAATCATCACACCTCCCACATGTAATGGAGGTAACGATGGATCAATTACACTTGCCTTAATCAATTCTACTGATCCAGTAGAATTTGAATGGTCGGAATTTAATGGTGGTAGTGGAATTGTTGATTTTGCACAAAACCAATTCACACTCACAGCAGGAAGCTACAGCGTTACTGTGGAAGATGGCAACGGAGTAGTGGTAGTTGATACCTTCAACCTGTCAGATCCGGAACCAATTATAGTCTCTTATGATATTACGAATCAGACCACTTCCGATTGTAACGGCTTTATCAATACAACCGTATCAGGAGGTACTCCAGCGTATGATTACGTCTGGAATAATGGTGAGACTACTGAAGATCTATTTAATGTTTGTAAAGGATTATATGAAGTAACGATTACAGATGATAATGGTTGTATCTCTATTCCTCCAGCAGCGATTGTTACTGCCGGACCACTTAGGTTCGATAGCTTTAATCCACCAAGCATGGCTTGTGATGGAGGAGCAGTCGGAGATTTGACTGCAGAAGTATTTGGTGGTTGTGGCCCATATACATTTACCATCACCAATGGTCCGATTATGACCAGTAGTGATGGAACGGTTACTTTCTCTGGATTAACGCCAGGTATGTATGAAATCACTGTTACAGACCTAGCAGGCAGTACCCCTTTAGTCGCTACCTTTGAAATTGCCCCAACAGAAATTATCGTTCAATTAGATACTATTATCAATAATACTGGGCCCATAGGAGCATGTAATGGTGCTGTTAATATTTCAGTCTCTGGCGGACAACCGCTTTACACCTATCAATGGAGTAATGGCGATACAAGTCAGGATATATCTAATGTATGCGAAAATGAAAGTCCATTAAATGTAAATGTGGTCGATGCAAATGGCTGTTTTGTCACCTCTCAGGAATTCATTCTAATAAGAGGACTAAGCATCGACTTAGATGAAACGGATGAAACTTGTTTTGAAAACGAAAATGGTTCTATTATTAGTTCCGTAGAAGGAGGTAATGCACCGTACACTTATGAATGGTCAACTGGAGCAACAACTACTAACCTGACTGATCTTGCTCCAGGTAGTTATATCTTGACGGTTACTGACAGTCAGGGAAGAACAGTTTCTTCCTCTGCAAACATTAATGGTGCTAGTTCTGTAATAAGTGTAACGAATGATGTTGTCGTTCCAACGGGTGGAAACGCCAATGGTTCTATCACTCCCTCAGTGACTGGAGGAGGAGGTGACGAGGATTATCAATGGTTGCGCAATGGTATGGAATTCTCTACTGCACCGGCTGTAGCAGGACTAGAGGCTAGTACTTATACCCTTATTATTACAGATGCATTTAACTGTGTTTACACAGAAACCTTTGATCTGAACGGTCAGCCGTTTGCCGTTAGTTTTGAGGAAGGAAGTACAGGATGTCCCGGACAAGGGGGTGATCTCGGAACCCTGGAAGCCATCGTGTCTGGTGGATCTGCACCATTTACTTATAACTGGAGTAATGGCGTGAATACCAATATAATTGGTGGTCTTGCACCTGGTGAATATTCTGTGACGGTTACAGATGCTTCCGGTCAGATGGCTACTGGAACAACCACCTTGGCACCACTACAAGAAATTATGATTGACCTTACGGTTAATGAAGTAGACAATACGATTACTTCTTCCGTAAGTGGAGGAACCGCTCCTTATACTTATCGCTGGAATGATGATAATTTTTCTAGTACCCGCGATTTAGTTGGCGTACCTTCTGGTGCTTATACATTGGTTATTTCGGATGCGAATGGTTGTATCAATCAAGCTACAGTAGAGTTATTTGCCGGACCTTGTGATAAGGTGCGGAAGGTGATCTCTCCTAATAATGATGGATTTAACGATGAGTTTATCGTCACCTGTGCCAATCGTTTCAACGTAGAATTGGAAATCTATAACCGTTGGGGACAACTGGAATTTATGGAAGCCGACTACACCAATGACTGGCTGGGTACCGATATGGATGGCGCGAAATTACCCGAAGGCGGATACTTCTATGTGCTCCGTTATGAGGATAGCGAAGGCCAAACCCAGCAAATCAAAGGATCTTTTAACATTGTTTACTAAACGTATTCCCAGAACCGCATAAACAAAATAAAATGAAGAATTTATTCCTAATTTTTGCCGGACTGTTTTTATTACAATCAGTCAACGGACAAGAAGAAGCCGTATATCGTCAGTATTTTCTGAATCCGATCTTGGTAAATCCAGCCACAGTAGGAGCTGATCGGGAACATCATAGTTTGACGATGAACTTAAGGTCTGCCTTTACTTCTTTTCCTGAAACGCCAAAGACTTACGCGTTGAGCTATAACGGCCCAATTGGTAAGCAGATTGGATTGGGTGGATTGATCTACTCCGAAAATATTGCAGACATTACGCGCTTTCGCGCACAGGTTGCTTATTCCATGGGGATTGAATTCAATGAGGTAAAGTTGAGAGCAGGCCTGAGCTTGGCATACCAACGAATGTCTTTGTCTAACGACGTTACTTCAAATGATCTTTTTGATCCAGGTGATATGACGGTGATTGATGATATCAATGGTAGGAAGTTTTTTGACACTTCAATAGGTATTCACGCGGATTATAAAAAGGTATATTTTGGCTATGCTGCTCCCAACCTGATTCGAACCGTTACGGATGAAATAGAAGGCCAGGATAGTGGTGGAAGTTTTAAATACTTCTTATTACAGGCAGGTGGAAAATTTGCACTCAACGATAATAAAGTGATGTTGCAACCTTCGCTGATCCTACGTAGAATTCGGAATGTGGATACCCACTTGGATTTGAGTATGTTGGCTTCTTTTCTTAACGAACAGTTTATCGCTGGAGCCATGGTAAGAGCTGGAGGAGGAAGTAGTGTCGGATTTTTGTTGGGTACTAAATACAACACCCTTAAATTCATTTACTCCTACGATATTTTATTGGAACAATTTCAAAAATACAATAGTGGTTCCCACGAGATTACCATTGGTTTTGAATTTGGTCGCAAAAACGGTGGAGGATTTGACCGCTCTCGTAAATACCGAGATAAAAAATAAAAAGTGATCCTGAAAAGGGTTCCTAAAGATAAACCTTAACAATTGGTTTTTGGGATGGCCTCTTTCCAGCGCAAGCTGGAGAGGGGCTTCTCTTGTTTTAAATACTTTATTAATGCTTGTTATAGTATTTATTTTTTTAATACAAAAAATACCACAATAAGGGTATTTAACCTTGCCGGTCAATGCCTCATCTTTGTAAAGTCGGATATTTCGGTTATTCCCTTACCGTATTTCCTTCCCCGACACCCTATTAACAAACAGAATTTTAACATTTTTTTGCTCCAATACCACTTAGGTGCTGGCTGCCTCTCCCCTCTGTTTGACAAGAACAAAACTATGGACCAGGTTTTTATCCTAAACAATAAGAGTGATAAAAAAGGACGTCCAACATACCGGTTTATTACTGATCTCAAAGCTATATCAAGCCTTGGGACTTTTACTGTTTATGATGGTATTAAACACAAATAGTCTGACGGCACAGTGTACCATGATCTGCCGTTCCAACCTAAACTTATCCTTACCCGCTGACGGCGTATCTACCATTACACCAGCGATGTTATTGGCCAATCCAAACTGCAACCCTGCTGATTTTTATGTGGAAATTATTGATAATCAAGGAAATATAATTGGAAATGAAATAACCTGCGAACAGGTAGGACAAACCGTCGATGCTGGCGTATTTCATCAAGTTACGGGCATATCCTGTAGAAGTATGATTACCGTAAATGATTATTTTAAACCGCAAATTCAGTGTAACGACACCCTTCTTTCCTGTATCAGTGACTATAGCGTAGCCGCTCTGGGGACACCCACGGTAACGGACAATTGTGGTATCGCTGACCTGGACTATATCGAAAGTTTTACCGCAGTAGACTGTTTTACAACCAATAGCAACGGAGATACCATCACCGCCATCATTGAGCGGGTATGGACCGCTACAGACGTCAACGGTAATACTAGCTCCTGTACCCAATATATTTATCTGGAAAGAAACGAAATCGACGATGTTGTATTTCCTGCTCACCGAGATGGTTTATCGAATCCTGCACTGGATTGTCAAGACGATCCTCAAGATTTAAGCCTGACGGATGAACCTCGTATTAATAATAGACCCATTCTATCCAACGGACACTGTGAGCTGGTCGTTACCGCTACTGACCAAACCATTGAATTCTGTGGTCCTGGTGGTTATCGAATTTTACGTAATTGGCGAGTCGTAGACTACTGTACTGGGGAGTTTAAAGAATACATTCAAATAATCAAAATAACGGATACTACTGCTCCTGAAATTAACTGTATAGCTGATATTCAGGAATTTACAGATACGTATAGTTGTGATGCCACCATTACACTTCCAACCATTACGGCTACAGATGATTGCTCGGTGGTAGAAATTACACCCGAATGGACTTATGGTACCGGATATGGCCCTTTCACTGGTGTGGCCATCGGAGATCATATCGTTACCTATACAGCGGAGGATGCTTGCGGGAATACGAGCACTTGTACGATAGTGATCACGATAAGTGATGATATTATTCCGGCTATGATTTGTGAAAGGGAGAAGCAAGTAGTATTGACGGGTAATGGTATCACGTTCTTTAATGCACCATCTTTTGATGATGACAGCTATGATAATTGCGAATTAGACCGTTTTGAAGTGAGTAGAGATGGATCGTCCTTCGCTGGTCAGGTGGGGTTTGATTGTGGGGATGTTAATCAGCCCGTATTGGTCAATCTTCGGGCGTATGATATTTATGGAAATTTTAATACCTGTGAAATTATAGTGGAAGTAATCGATGGGGTTCGGCCAGTCATTACTTGCCCTGCGCAGGTAATACTTGATTGTACAGATGATTATGAAAATCTAACCTTAACCGGAATACCTTTAGTCTCAGATGCTTGCGGAATAGATACGATTTATTATCAGGACAATGTAATGATTAACAATTGTCGGGTAGGTAGGGTAGTACGAACCTGGACGGCTATTGACCAAAATGGAAATGTAAAAAATTGTAACCAACAAATTTTAATTGAAGATAATTCATTGCTTGAGATTAGTTTTCCAGCTAACTATCAGAGCTATGAATGCAATGCCGACCTTTCTCCTGAAGTAACAGGAGTACCTGTTTTAACCAATCATAATTGTGAAGAAGTAAGTGTAGCATCCAATGATTTTTTAATACCGATTGCTGAACCCGCATGTCTACGAATATTACGAGAATGGACGGTAGTCAACTGGTGTAAATACGATCCCAATAGTGGTAGCGATGAAGGATACCATACCTACACCCAAGAGATCATTCTATCGGATACGATTGCTCCGGAAATCATGGTTTTTGCAGATACTACTTTAGGAAGTTTTAATGCAAATTGCGAAGCGGATTATATTGCGCTTCCTAAAGTGACAGCATCGGACTGTAGTGATACCATCACCATTCAAAATAATTCACCTTTTGCATTTGCAAATGGAGCAGATGCGAGTGGAGACTATCCGACAGGGATACATCAAATTGTTTTTACCGCCAGTGATGGTTGTGGAAATACCACGACGCAAGCCGTTACGATTACTGTAATAGATGCGTTGCCTCCGACTATTTCATGTATAGGGAATATTAGTTTATCAATTGGTAATCAAGGGTTTATAGTGGTTGATCGAGGTGATGTTTTGCTTAGTAGTGAGGATAATTGTACGGCGACAGCGGATTTGATATTTAGTTTGAGCAGAGATACCTTTACTTGTATGGATTTGGGAATGACGGAAATTACGTTAACAGTTGAAGATGAAAATGGAAATCGTAATTCTTGCAATACAATTGTTGAATTGCAAAATAATATGGGAGTATGTGTACCCACGGTTGCTACTATCGGCGGACAGATTTTAAAAGAAAATGGAGCGATGGTAGAAGGGTTTTGGGTATATCTTTCAGGCGACCTGATTGATTCAGTGCAGACGAATGAAATGGGGTTTTATGAATTTTCTGATTTAGAAATAGGAGGGAATTATCAGGTTCGACCAAGTCATAACAATAAAATAGTAAATGGAGTAAGTACTTTTGATTTGATAAAACTGGGACAGCATTTACTGGGAACAGACGAGGTGGATTCTCCTTACCGTTATTTAGCAGCAGATGTAAATAATTCTCGTTCTATTACCTCGGTAGATATGATAGGTATGCGTCGGGCAATATTGCTAATTGATACATTGTTTGCTCGGACAGAATCCTGGAAATTTGTAGATGCAGGATTTGATTTTACGAATGAATCTAACTATTTACGTGCAGATTATAATGAATACTTTGTTGTTAATGATCTACAAGAACCACTAGATAGTTTAGATTTTGTGGCGATCAAAGTAGGAGACTTAAATGACAATGGCGTACCCACTGCATTGCATTCAGAAGTAGGTGATACACGAGCAGATACCGAAGAAGCATCTATTATTTTATCAAACCAAAAATTAATAAAAGGAAAAAACTATGAGATTTCTGTTACGATGGAAAATTTGGAAACAGTAAGAGGCATGCAGTTCGCTTTTGAAGCAACAGAAGCGATAGCATTTTTGGAGGTAATAGTAGGGGAGGAGGCGAAAGAAATGAATTGGTCTTTAGATAATTTTGGGACGCAACGCTTGGAAGAAGGGATACTATTAGTAAGCTGGACAAAGGAACAAGGCAAAATAACACCGTCAACAGCGCCACTTTTTACGATAAAGATTAAAGCATTACGTACAGGCCGATTAGAAAATACCTTGAATCTGAGTGAGCAATGGCTAAGCGGTGAAGCTTATATCCAAGAAACGGATAGAAAAATTACTGCGGTACCGCTTCATATCAGCTTTACTACACCAGCAGTATTATCTGAAGAGACGCGAACGCTCCAGTTTTTCCCCAATCCAGTAGTACATCAAGCCTCTATCTCACTACCCATTGATATAGAAGGTGCAGCAAGCTGGGAAATCTACGATGAACTAGGGCGTATGATGAGTCAGGGAAGCCAGCAATCGGTAAACGAGTCCAACCAGCTTATGCTCACTCGAAGCGAGCTAGGGGGCGGTACAGGTCTCCGTTTTTTCAGGTTGGTTTACCTCTCGGATGGAAAAACATGGAACGGCTCATTTATACTATCCGACTAAGATATTTTTGTTCTTAATTAATAGGGTTTAATACAAGAAGGCTGGAATACGTATTCCACCTTCTTTGTTTTTAGATTACTTTTTATCATAAAATAAAAAATTATACATTTTTTTTATATGTTAAATACCCGATAAGAGGTATAGCTATTACCTTTGATATACCTTAAATTTATATAAAAATAAATATTATGTTTTTAAGTGTACTCATTGTTCTTTTTATGCTGCTTTTGCTAAATGATAAGCATAGGCAAGTATCCAAATAAGAGAATACTTATCAGGCTAGGCAAGTTATAATTAAATTTTATTAATATTATATTTACCGATATTAGGGTATTTTGTCACCCAAAGATAGTTGTATATTTGTAGTGTAAGGTTTAGACAAAAGAAGACCTTACTTTTAAGATTAAAAAACAAAACCACGAGCATTCATTTATGATAAGACTTTGACACTTCTCTTTAGGAACCATTAACTTATTTTATTGTCTTTCCCCCCTTATCAATAAAATAGATAGTTAGTACTCACAGTATCCTATACGTGTTATCTTCTAGCCGTGTTGTTCTCTACACACTCACTTTTTATACTTATTGTTTAACTTCAAACAAGACTTACATGCTTTGTAATCGTATCGTACGCTTTCAATTCACCATCTCTACGACAATTATTTCAACAATATATAATCAATTATTGCTATTTATTTACTTTAAGAAATTTATATTTTATCCAAATTCAAGTCATACTATTAAAAAATAGATAGTAAGACAGCTATGGTATATAGATAGTATATAACTTAGTATTGATAGAATCTAAAAATTTAATTTAAGCGTCTATATTGTTTATAGATATCCTTATATTTTTTATTAATCTATTTTTTAACCAAAATTTTTATCTCATGAAAAAAACGTTTTTGAAATCCAAGCGGATGTTTTTGAGTATGATGACTGTTATGGCATTCCTATTTGTAGGAGTTCAGCAGGCTAGTGCTCAATACCTACATCCGGCAGAAGCACAAACCGTGTTGGATCAGAAAGTTGTGCAGCTGACGGCTGTTACAGATGCTCCCCAACTGACTGCAGTGTCTTCTACCAATCCCTCTACTCAAGTTGAAGTAGAGTATGTTACAGGTGTCGTTACGGCACTTAAGAACGCCGATAGTGTACAAGGCGCGATTGACAACAATCACACTGATTTTTTGGCGAAACATCCAAACTATACCGCGATTGCCACGCAGTATAGAAATCAGACGATTGCTTTACTT
>Ga0114957_1002077_pt1 | contig 19975 bp, 15 predicted proteins | sample BantaG_FD_87175 | JGI IMG/M metagenome (GOLD analysis project Ga0114957, IMG submission 87175) | Marine algal microbial communities from Bantry Bay, Ireland - BantryBay_4 metaG | ecosystem: Host-associated > Algae > Red algae > Unclassified | place: Bantry Bay, Ireland | collected 2014-11-21 | reverse complement strand
TCTTTTCATCCAACTCTTCGTCACGTACTCACCTTGATAGCTAAGGCTATCAGGTTCCGTGCGTTCCTCGATTTGAATAAAAATGCAAAGCTCATAATATCAAACAACTTTTGTTACAGAGTATTTAATAGCAATTTGAAATTGTATTGATATTGCCATTGAATTCGTTACTTTTGCGTTCTTAAAATTTTTATTTAAAATCGATTATGAAGCAATTTTATATTTTTATTCTAGCGACCCTCTTCTTGGTTGATTTGTCTGCTCAAGACAAACATTTTTCCCAATTTTATTCTTCTCCTTTGACGCTCAATCCAGCATTGACGGGAGCTTATAATGGAAGGTATCGTTTATCTACTATTTATCGAGATCAATGGAGACAAGTAATTGATTCCCCCTTTCGGACTTTTGCCACGGAATTAGATGTTCGGTTTAAAGTAAAAAGTAACTCACAATATAAAGATGCAGCTGCAGTTGGTTTGGTATTTTTTCGAGATAAAGTAAGTGGGATTGATTTTGGAACTCAACAAATTGCGATTTCTGGAGCATATCACAAAGGGTTGGATTATGACAATAAGCAATTTTTAAGCATTGGATTTCAAGGTGCTCTTTCTCAACGGAATGTGAATTATGAACAACTTACTTTTGGCGATCAATTTAATGGATTAGATGGTTATACTTTTGATACGGACGAAGATTTACCAGTCAATAATTTTTCTTACGGAGATTTGTCGGTAGGAATTAATTATGCCTTTACACCTAAAGCGAGGAAATCATTTTATGCTGGTTTTGCGATGCATCATATTACTCAACCTGAAATTTCTTTTTACAAAGATGAACTGGATGCGAATGGGGAGACTTTTGCTTCTGAAAAACTATATGCTAGATATTCTACTCAACTAAGTGCGGAGATTCCTGCAAGCGATAAGCTTTCATTTTTACCAAGAATTTTAGTGGCGAAGCAAGGGCCGCACTTGGAAATCAATGCTGGGGCGAATGTTCGATTTATGTTAAATGATTTTTCTAATAATTCATTTTACGTTGGAGGTTGGTTTCGACCAGTTGCATATGAAGAGAAAAATTTAGGAATTGATGCATTGGTTTTGATGGCCGGTTTACAAAAAGGAAGCTTTTTATTTGGAGTGAGTTATGATGCGAATTTTCAGGATTTGACGAATTACCACCAAGGACAAGGGGCATTTGAATTGTCGCTTAGTTACTTTGGAGATTTTGAAAATGATAGCGTTTTGTGTCCTCGATTTTAGGAAATTTTATCCAACTCCTTAAGATTTATGTATCGTTCCTAAGCTTTAAATGCTATGGAAATATAAAAAACGCTCACAGAAGTAAATCTGTGAGCGCATTTTATTTAGAGCCAAGAGGTCTTTATTGTGGGGTATAAACGGAAACTCCGTTTTCACCATATCCTTCACAAAGCCAGCTAATAGTAATTACTCCAGTAACAGGGTCAACCGAATTAACTCCGTTTGGATCAGGAATACAAGGTCCCCAAGGATCAGATTGTCCTGTCCATGAAATATCGTTACAAACGTCTGAAAATGTTACAGCTAATCCAGTCGTACCGTATGCTGTACCATAAGGGCCATCAGAAGCATACAATCCACCTGAAAAGTCAGCTACAGAATAAAGTCCCGCACCTTCTTCTACTATTTCAGCAGTAGTTGTATTACTTGGATAAGTTGCCAAGAAATCATGTGCTCCATAAGTTGTAGTTACATCGTACATCCCCTCAAGAGTTGAAGGACAAGTAACAGAGAATGGTATCGTAAGACCTGAAGGATACGTGCCAGAGGTAGCTGAAAGATCACGAAACCCAAAAGTAATGACGTCGCCAGGGACAGTACCGTCAACATCTACTCCAAAACCATCTAAAATCTCATTAAGATTATAAGAAAGAGTTGAGGGGAATGAATTTAAAGTTGCTACATCAATAGCAGCTCCTCCATTATAGCTTTTTGTAAGAACCACAGAACTTACGTTTTCACCTTTAGTACCAACAGTAAAAGATATCTCTTGAGTAGGATCGACTTTGTTAAAAAAACCATTAAAGTCAGTACCTAACATTATAGCTCCTCCCTCTATCTGAGTAAGATCCGCAAATTGGTTCTTTTCATCATCTTTAGTACAGGAAGACATAACTAATCCCACACTTAAAATAAAACTTAAATAAAATAATATTTTCTTCATTGTTTATTTTTTAATTAATTATTCATAAATAGTATTAAATTTTCTAAATCTTTTTGCTTTTTAAAGTTGACCTTGTTTTTATCAAGATACTTCCTTGCAGGAGCATATTTTTTAAACAATTTTTCAGCACTTCTTTTCTTTTTTGGTATTTCAACTATCTTTTTCTTATTTGTTACTAAGAAATATGTTTTTTTAGTCACTATTTTTTCGCTAAGATTACCTGTGTCTAGCGCAGGAATATAGTTTGGTTTTAATTTATCAGCCTTATGAAAGGCAGCTAAAGCGTAATTACCATCTATGATGACCTCATAAATGTTACCTTTAGTTTTTCCTTTTTGACTTATCAAAAATCGAGTTTCTTTTAATATCTTTTTTTCGATATTTGAAAGAAAAACAAATCCACGTATTCTGTCCTTCGGAACTATATAAATTGTTTCCTCACCAATGCGAATATTTAGCTCTTGATTTAAAATATCATATTTCAACCAATAAGTCCGAAGTGAAACTTCACCATCAGAAAAGATTAGCTTACTTTCTTGCCAATTTTCATTTAAAAAAACATGATCATATTTTTTTTGTTCCCTCAGATCAAAAGTATTAATTGCTTCTCCAACATAGAGTTCTTCCACTAATGCTTGATACTGTTGATTATCACCTCTCTGAGCGATTATCAAAATGGGAAGGAAAAGAAGAATAATGAACAATGTTATTTTATACATAAAAATAATTTAGAAAATAAAAGGATAGAAATATGGGGATAACAATAAGTTCATATTGTCAATTCCCCATATTTCTTCTTTATAAAACGAATTTATAGTTACTCAAATGCCCAAGTATCGTCATCTAACAAGCCACCATTTTGTCGAGCTCTTGCAGCATCAACATTATCCCTATTAGTTTGTGTTTCACTTCCTACGTAAAGAAAACGTCGAGGAACAACTCCTGAAGGGTTGAATCCGTTAACTCCAATAGCAGGAGGCGTTAATGCAGGATAACCAGTTCGTCTGTAGTTAGTCCAGTTTTCCAAAAGGTTATGACCATAATAAGCTACATAAGCTTCTTCAATGATACGTTGTATTTTATCATCTGAAGAAAGTCCAGTCACATCACTATACTCAGCTATATAGTTAGGATCAACAACCTTAGCCATATCCATGCTTGCTTTAATGGCAGCTTCTAAAGCAGCTTGAACATCAGCATCTGGAGCATTGGTTCTTGCTAATGCTTCTGCTTCCAAGAATTTCACTTCTGAATAAGAAATCAGAGGAATTACTGCATCACTTGCTCCCCAAACTAAACTAGGATTAGCAGCATTAAAAAAGGTCCATTCACTACCATTAAGTTCCATGTAAGCATCTTGTCTGAAAGTATCATTTTTTGCAGTCATTAGATTAGCAAAATTTTCATTAATACCTAAGGTCGCAGGTCTTTCTATTCCAAATTTTGCTAAAGACCAATTGTCAATTTGAGCACTACCAAATGCGAAATTCGGCTGATCGTCAGTACTTGAAAAAGCATTAGCTATTGCAGTCAAAGCAGAAGCACTAGCCTTTGCCGCATCTCTTTTGGTCAAGTGCATTGCATACCTTGCTTTTAATGCATTAGCTGTTCCAATCCAAAGGGCTGCATCACCATTGTAGATTAAATCTCCACCAACATATCCTGTTCCTTGACCAAGGTCACTAATTGCCTCAGTTAACATATCCTGTACACCAGTATAAACAGATTCTTGTGTATCATACTCAGGTTTAGTGTTTTCAGTACCAAGCAAAGCTTGACTAAAAGGGATATCACCAAACATAGAAGCTGCAAGGGCATATTCATTAGCCATGATGATTTTAGCTACACCACTATAAAAAGTTGATCCTTCTTCATCAGCTTTTTCGTTGAGTACTTGACAACTTCTAAGTACACCTGCATAAAGACCTGTTCTCCAATAATTATTGAAAGCGTCTTCTCCGATTACATAATTGTAAATTTGGATCTGTTGAGCATCGATTCCAATAAATTGTTGGGTGATAAGACCTGCGGCTCTTGCAGCAGTAGCCCCTTTGTTATAGGCAGATTGAGCTAATATTTCAGGAAGCATTAATCGCATTTCAACTGAGCTCAATCTTGAAGGATCTTGATTAATTTCCTCTAGTGACTTATCACAAGAAGGCATTAAAAGAAGTCCCATTAACAAGAATGATATATATTTTAATAATTTCATATTTATTAATTTTTTTAAAAATTAAAAAGTTAATTTAACAGTTGCAGCAAAACTCTTAGTATTTGGATTATTGAAATACTCCAATCCATAACCATTAGATGCTCCTGTAAGGTTAGTTTCTGGGTCAATACCAGGATAATCAGTATTCAACCAAAGGTTCCTACCTGTCAAGGTTACTCTAAGTCCGCCAATAAAAGTATTCTCAAATACAGATTTTGGTACACTATAACCAACTGATACTTCTCTAAGTCTTACCCATGAAGCATCAAAAATGCTCATTTCAGAAATACCTCCAAAGCCATATCTCTTTCTGTAAGTATTACTATATCCACCTATTGTTGGATCAGCTAAGGCTACTGGGATGTTGTTAGGCGTTCCATCTGCTAATACACCATCAAAAATAACTACATCGTCTCTTTCATCTGCAGATAATTTAGATGTACCAAAATCATTCATGATACCACAGGTACCACACCATACATCACCACCTTGACGAATATCTAATAATGCAGAAATGGAGATGCCTTTGTAAGAAAAACCGTTTCGTAAACCTAATGTATAGTCAGGGTTAGGATCACCCAATACTTTTTTAGTCGGATCTGCTAGTGGCCAACCGTTACTACCAATCAATACATTATCGTTAGCATCTCTTTGAAAACCGTCTCCAAAAAGTACACTAAAAGGTTGGTCAGGAACGATAGCTACAGAAGTGGAAGTAAATCCAGCTAAGAAAATATTATCAATTCCTTCGGCTAATTCTTCTACTTTACTTCTGATTCTAGTAAAGTTAGCTCCGATAGTCCAATTGAAATCACCTACTGTCAATACATCAAGGTCAGCAGAAATCTCCCATCCTTTGTTAGAAATAATACCAGCATTTTGTATTACCGTAGTAAATCCAGTTGTTGCTGATAAATCTACTGGAATGATTTGGTCTTTAGATTCAGAATTGAAATAAGTAATATCAAAGCCTAATCGACCTTTCCATAATTTTAATTCAGCTCCAACTTCAAAAGTAGTCGTAGTTTCAGGAACAATTTTGTCGTTTCCTAATTGAACATCACGCTCGAATGCATTTACTCCATAAGCAGGGAATGAGTTTACACTAATAAATCCGTCTCCTCCTGTAAGTGCTGATTCAAAATAATTAGAAGTAGCATATATTGGAGCATCATTTCCTACTGCACCATAAGAAGCACGAACTTTAGCATAAGATAAAATATCATTTCGTGGAATCTTGAATGCTTCTGTAAGGTCTAGTCCTAAACTTGCAGAGTAAGATTGAAAAGTATTGTTATCACTTGGTAAAGTAGAAGACCAGTCATTTCTTACCGTCAAGTTCAAGAATGCAAAGTCAGCATAATTTAAGTCGGTAGTTACAAATAATCCATATAATCTTCTACCAGAAATAGCTTCACCAGCAACAAGGTCAGTTGCATTACTAATATGATAAAAATTAGACGCAGAAAGAGTAGATCCAATTACCTCTTGGTTTACATACTTAGTATCGAATACATTAAATCCACCTGTAGCAGATAAGCTGAAATCATCTGATAACTTATTGTTAAAAGTCAATAATAAATCAGAATTGATATCAGTATTAGAGATGGTACTTTGACTAACTTCCCCAGGTGACCAATTAGGAACAATATCAACAGCTCCATTTCTTCTATCTGTATAATGGTCAATTCCTAATTTATAAGAAATCGCTAACCAGTCTGTAAATTCATATCTCAATCCAGTATTACCGATAATTCTGTTGACATTATCTTGTGATGCATTTTTATTGACTACCCAATATGGACTATCATATACACCTGCTCGGTAAGATCGTTGGTCACCGTTGGGTAATAGATAACTACTTGGGTCATCAACTGCATCTTGACCTTTTTTTCCATTACCAATATCAAATGTTGGCGTATTTCTCAGTAAACCAAGCATTACTCCCCGAAGGTTAGATCCTCTTTGTAATCGGTTTCCACCAGAATTAACAAAGTTAGCGGACATAGATGCTGAGAATTTATCAGTAATGTCAGTATCTAAATTAACTCTAAAAGAAGTTCTTGAAAACTCTGAAGTAGGGATTACACCTTGACTGGTCAATCTACCACCTGAAATGTAATAACGCACATTATCGGTACCTCCAGATACAGATGCACCAAGGTCATAAGTTTGTCCTGTTACAAAAAAATCATAAGGATCATAAGCTTCTGCTGGTGTTCCGTTACCTGTTCCTTTGGGTACTAAACGACCTCTACTGTCATAAGGATAATCAGAACCGTCAAATTCTAATTCTGAAATACGTGGTCCCCAACTTCCTCCTTCGAAAGTATTAGGCCCTCTCCAAATAGGAACACCTCCTGTAAAGTTTCCTTGTGCATAAGTACTTTGTCTTTCTGGTAACTTATTCACTTGGTCAGCGCTGTAACTAGCAGTAATATTAACTACTGGTTTACCTGATACTCCTTTTTTGGTAGTAATCACGACAGCACCATTTGCTGCTCTAACTCCGTAAAGTGCAGTAGCAGATGGGCCTTTAAGTACTGTAATTGAAGCTATATCATTTGGATTGATATCAATCGCTCGATTTGATTGATCTACACCAGCTGTACCATTTCCGATCTCATCATTACTAATAGGCACTCCATCAACTACAAATAATGGATTATTAGATCCAGTAATTGATTTACTTCCCCGAATAACGATATTAGATGAGGCTCCTGGTGAACCAGAAGAACTTGTTACTTGTACACCCGCAACTTTTGAGTTAAGGGCATCTACGAAGTTTGTTTCTTTAGCTCCCAATACTTCATCAGGATCTACATTCTGTACGGCATAACCGATTGTTCTTTTGTTGGCTTCAAGACCAACTGCAGTTACAATTACTTCGCTAATTGCTACCCCTTCTTCCAAGGTAATATTTAAGACATTTGACGCTCCTAATGTCTCTTCTAATGTTCCGTATCCTGTGTAAGAATATATCAAAACATCTGAACCTGCTGGAACATTTAATGAATAGCTTCCATCAATGTCCGAAGTTGTACCTACACCTTCGGCACCTTTGACAACAACACTTGCACCAATAAGTGCTTCGCCTGTGTTGTCAGTTATGGTACCGGTAATTGTTCTCTGTGCCAACATAGTTCCTAGGGCACAAAAGAATAGCACTAAAATTAGTGAGAGTTTTTTCATACTAATCCGATTTTAGTTAAAAAAATTTTAAAAATTAAGTTATAAATTGTTCAATTCAGTTCTGTAGTTTTTCGTATTGCTTTGATTTTGACAATACACTCATTTTGTTTTGCATGTAGTTTGTATGAGTACTATTTCAGGGTAGTTCTCGTCTTTTTTACTAGTAATAATTAGGTTAATTAAGTCAATTGCAAAATTAACCGTATCAGCACCTAGAGTTTATTTAGGGTGAAACAATTAATTGTATGCAAACGATATATCTAAGTTTTTGAAAAATAATCCAATTTCATTTTGTCTTTTATTTTAGACAAATAAATTAAAATAGTGTATCAAAAGGTGAATGATATTGAAAATTTTGTTAGCAAAAACCAGCTAAGGTTCTTGAATATTGATGTTCTATGGGTTGGATGTGTTTTACTTTAATTGCTACTTGAACGATAGCAAATGTTGATTCGCTGCTCTCATTTAACAACTTTTTAACACTCAAGAAAATACGAATTTATACATTTTACCGTTAAGCGTCTAATATTTTCCGACTATTTTAAAATTTGAATAGGGAAAGGAATTGAAAAAAAATCAAGAACTTCTTTGTAATGTTTTTTTATCAAAATCATTTCAACTCTCTTAAATATAATTGAACCGTATTGTAAAGTCCGTAATATAATGCATCTGAAATAAGTGCTTGACCAATCGAAACTTCCAATAAATTGGGTACATTTTCTTTGAAAAATCGCAAATTATCTAAGTTCAAATCATGTCCTGCATTGATTCCGATTCCTATTTTATTCGCAACTTGTGCCGCTTCAGTAAATGGTTTGACCGAAGCATATTTATCTTTTGTATAATTTTTCGCAAAATCTCCTGTATATAATTCAATTCGATCTGCGCCCACCTTTTTTGCTCCTTCCACCATTTTTCCTTCAGGATCAACAAATAATGAAGTTCGAATTCCAGCCGCTTTTAATTTCGAAATTATTTCTGTCAAAAAAGTTTCATGTTCAACAGTATCCCAACCATGATCTGAAGTCAATTGATTGGGATCATCGGGTACTAAAGTGCATTGGTGCGGCTTGTTTTTTAAAACTAAATCCATAAAATGTGGTGTCGGATTCCCTTCGATATTAAATTCTGTTTGGACCAATTCTTTTAATTTTGGCAAATCTGCAAAAGTAATATGCCGTTCATCAGGTCGTGGATGGACGGTAATTCCTTGCGCTCCAAATTTTTCACAATCAATTGCTACTTGCTCTAGGTTCGGCAAATTTCCGCCACGAGCATTTCTAATTAAAGCTACTTTATTCAAATTGATACTTAATCGAGTCATGATTTTGTTTTTTCAATGTGTTTAAGTGTATGTGTGTTTGGGTGTATATGTTTCTATCATTGTTTAATTCCAAAGTGTAGGTTTAAGTTATATTGTCAAACATAAACACATATACACTCAAACACATTAACACCTTTTTCCTATCTTGCGGCAAATGTAAGAAATTGTACAATAATTTTTTAGAATGACAAATGACGACAAGATTTTAGATACACCAATTGAGAAATATGCTGGAGTTCCTCCACTTTTTATGCTTTCCATTTTAGGATTAATTGTATTCTTATGTCTGTTGGTAGGACTTGGTTTTGGAGAAGGATACAGCTATTTCAAAGGAATGGATTTGGCAGCTTCTTTAGCTAATTTGACCTCAAAAAGTGCTACTTCAACCCGTGATTTTATTCGCACTAATCTTCTCATTAATCACCTCAGTACATTTGTTGTTCCAGGGATCGTATTTGCTTATTTTTTTTATAAAAACAAGTGGACGAGTTTCTTACGTATAAGTAATTTTCCTAAACTGTATAATTTACTCCTTGGCTCAATGCTTATTTTAGCAGCATTTCCTTTGGCTCAATTTGCCTTTTGGTTAAACATGAAAATACCGATGCCAGCTATATTGATAGAGATGGAACAAGGAACTGCGGAGATGGTCAAAAATCTACTTTTGGTGGAACAACCACATGAATTATGGTTTAATTTATTTGTCATTGCTGTGATTCCTGCGATTGGAGAAGAGTTTATTTTTAGAGGAATTTTGCAAAAAAAATTAATGGAGCATATGAAAAATCAGCATGTGGCGATTTGGGTGGCGGCTTTAATATTTAGTGCGATTCATATGCAATTTCAAGGATTTTTATCTCGAATCTTGTTGGGTGGAATTCTAGGTTATTTGTATCATTGGACAGGCAATCTTTGGGTGGCGATTTTTGCTCATCTAGTTAATAATGCGGCACAAATCGTCGGACAATATTTTTTCCAAAAAGGAATGATAGAGATCAATATGGAGGAAACCATTGTAGACGTGAATTGGGCAATGACTTTGATTGCATTTGTGCTAGTTGGAGTGCTAAGTTATGTGATGATAAAATTGAATAATAGCAATAGCAATTCTGAAATCAAAAAAATAAGTTGAATTAATCATTCAATTATTTTTGATTTTGATTTCAATTTTTTCGATTGATATTGATATCAATATTGATATTAAAAAATACATATATGAGTGGATTATTACAAAGAGGAATAACAGCAATCATTTTCGTAGCGGTTATGCTAACAGGTTTATATTTTAATAAAAATTCCTTTTTAGCTTTATTTGGATTGATTACTATTTTAAGTCTTTGGGAGTTTTATACGATTATTTTAAAAAACGACACCCATGATTTTTTACGAAAAATCTATGGAGTAGTAATTGGTGCAACCCCTTTTTTGATGGCCGCTTATTATCATTTTGTAAAAATAGAAAATGGCTTAGAATTCTTAAAAATTAGTATTTTAGCATTTTTGCCAATCCTTTTTTTCCTGTTTATCATTGAATTATTCACTAAATCGAAATATCCATTTGCCAATTTAGGGCATTTGTTTTTAGGATTAGTGTATATTGGAGTTCCATTTACGTTAGCTCAATTTATCGCAATAGATGCTGGAAATTATTATCCAAATATCATTTTAGGATTGCTTATATTGACTTGGGCAAACGATACGGGTGCATATGCGATTGGTTCTCAAATAGGGAAAACACCACTTTTTCCACGTATTTCTCCTAATAAAACATGGGAAGGATCATTAGGAGGAGTTGTGGTTACGTTTCTAATTGCTTGGTTATTAAGCATTTATGTTACTGAATTGAGTTTGACGAATTGGTTGGTGTTGGCAGTTTTAGTTTCTATATTTGCATCTATTGGAGACTTGATTGAGTCAATGTTAAAAAGAAGTTTAGGAGTCAAAGATTCTGGAAAAATTATGCCAGGACATGGCGGATTTTTAGATAGATTTGATGCATTTATATTTCTTTTACCATTTGCAGCAAGTTATTTGCTACTTATTCGATAACTTTTTTGCTTTAAAAACGTTTTAAATTAGACATTATAGTAGGGCTATCGCATGAAAAGCTCCACTCTTCTTTTAAAGTGTATAAGTGTATAAGTGTCAATATTGTGATTCCAATATATTCCAAATGTAGAATGAGTGACCGATTGTTGATGCTTTTCATATACACATTAACACTTAACACATATTATAACTGAACACAAGAAGCGGAAGCTTTTATGCGATTGCTCTGGACTTTATACCGAAGTATTTAGCTGCTTGCAAAATATTTCGGTATAAAAGTGTATTAGTCGAAAACTTGTGATGTAATCATAGATGTCAGCTAAAATTTATTAATTTTGTAAGCTTCGTAAAAAGACTAATATTAGAACCTAATCAAATTAAAACATATGAAATTGAAAATACACAAGGAAGGATATAAAATATTGACTGGATTAGGATTCTTCTTAGCGGTAGTTAATTTTTTGGTTTTTTGGTATTTTCCAGATGCATTACAAGTGGTAGGAATCATCTCGATGGTTTTATTTCTATTGGTTTTGCAGTTTTTTAGAAACCCAAACCGAGAACTTATTCTAACTGATGACAATATCGTTTATGCACCTGCTGATGGAAAAATTGTTACCATCGAAGAAGTTGTAGAAAATGAATATTTCAAAACCAAAAAATTACAAGTTTCCATTTTTATGTCACCTGTCAATGTACATGTGAATAGAAATCCAGTAAGTGGAACAGTTAATTACTATAAATACCATCCTGGAAAATATCTTGTAGCATGGCATCCAAAATCATCGACTGAAAATGAACGAACTACGACGGTAATCAATAATAATGGAGAAGAAATTTTGCTCCGACAAATTGCTGGTTTCTTAGCCAAAAGAATTGTGAATTATGTAGAAGTTGGACAGGAAGTAGAGCAAGGGAAAGATATGGGATTTATCAAGTTTGGATCAAGAGTAGATTTGTATTTACCATTGGATACCAAAATTGAAGTAGAAATTGGTCAAAAAGTAAAAGGAAACAAAACGATTTTAGCAAGATTGTAAAATTCGTTTTTCCCTAAAATATTTTAATGAAAAATCTTCTGTGGATGACCGCAGAAGGTTTTTTTGTTTTAGAAAATACTGTTCTCCCATAGAGACAAGGCATGCCTTGTCTCTATAATCGCTACATCTCAAACCAAACATATTTATATTTTTTACCCTAGAAAAAAAATGTACTTTTACACATTAATCAAAATCATGGTTCTTTGACAAATCCCGTGTTTTAAGTCAGACCAAAGTCGAAAATAACACTTCCTTCGGTCGTTTTTATTTCCAACATTGGTCTGACCACGGGATTTGTCAAAGAACGAAAATCATTATTTCACTTTTAAATAAATAAAATTATGCGTTGGCAAGGCAGACAAAGCAGCGATAATGTTGAAGATAGACGAGGCGGCGGTGGAAATCGTGCAGTTGGTGGAATCGGAATTGGAGTAATTGTGATGGCAATTATTGTTCAACTATTGGGAGGTGATGGCTGTGCAGTTATTCAACAGGCAGCAGTTCAACAACCTCAAACTCAACAAACTCAAACCCAAACTTCAGCAGAAGATGATGAATTAGCTCAATTTGTAAAAGTTGTTCTCAAGGACACCGAAAATGTTTGGAATAAAGTTTTTCCAGAACAATTAGGTCGTAATTATAGAGAGCCAGTTTTAGTGATTTTTACAGGACAAGTTAGATCTGCTTGTGGAAATGCAAGTGCTGCAACTGGTCCATTTTACTGTCCAGGTGATGATAAGTTATACATTGATTTAGCTTTTTATCAGCAACTCAAAAACCAATTTAAAGCACCTGGAGATTTTGCCATGGCATATGTTGTGGCTCACGAAGTTGGTCATCATGTGCAGAATTTGTTGGGTTTTACTAAGTATGTGCATCAGCAAAAAAGACAAGTTTCTGAAAAGCAATACAATCAATTATCTGTTCGGTTAGAGTTGATGGCAGATTATTTAGCAGGTGTTTGGGCGCATCATAATAGTGAATATTTACAGGAAGGAGATGTCGAAGAAGCGATGCGAGCAGCTCATGCGATAGGAGATGATACGATTCAAAAACGAGGCAGAGGATACGTCGTCCCAGATTCATTTACACATGGAACTTCTGAGCAAAGAATGGCATCATTTCGAGCAGGGTTGGAAGCAGGAATTGTAAGTGATGAAATTTTAAAAGGATTTTTCACCCAACCTTTGAACTAAGATTTGTCAAAGAACCAAATTTTTTTGAAAAAAATAAGAATTATCCCGAATTTTCAGATTGGAAGTTCGGGATGTTTTTTTTCAAAATAAAAGGAATGGAACTTACTGTTAAACTGTTATCGCTTCGCTAATTGTTGAACTGTTTCCCTAAAATTTAAAGAAACAATTATCTATCTCCTAGGGATAAACAGTTTAACAATTACTTCAGCGAAAATAGTTTAATAGTTAAAAATTTGCTGCAACTCTTTTCCAAATCAACTGTTCTTTCCAATAACAAAGCCTTTACTTTTACGTATTATTTTTGGTGTTTTCTAACCTATTTTTTGATGAAAAATATGAGATACATTTCAAATAAAAATTATTTGTATTTTTGACCACTTTTTAGAGATGTGTTTATATATATGAGTGTTAAAGTGATATGTTGTCCAAATAACTTTGTCGCAATTCTGGAACATATACACACATATACTTAAACACATAATTAAAACAAATTCAAATTTTTTATGCAGTTTTTATATCCATCTTTTTTGTGGGCATTGTTGGCGTTAGTCATTCCAATCATTATTCACTTATTCTATTTTCGACGATTCAAAAAAGTATATTTTACGAATGTAAAATTCTTAAAAGAAGTCAAAGAAGAAACAAGTGCTCGCCGAAAAGTGCGAAACCTTTTAGTGTTATTGAGTCGATTGTTGGCGATAGCGATGTTGGTTTTGGCATTTGCACAACCCTTCATTCCGCAAGATACTGAAGTTCAAAAAGGAGACAAATCAGTTAGTGTTTTTATTGATAACTCATTCAGTATGAATGCGTTAAGTGAAGATGTGCCGCTGATTGAAAAAGCTAAACAACGTGCTCGGGAAGTCGTTAGTGCTTACTCGGTGGAAGACCGTTTTCAAATTTTGACAAATGACTTTGAAGGAAGACATCAAAGATTGGTGAGCAAGGAAGATGCACTCGCTTTGATTGATGAAGTCAAAACAACTCCTTCGGTAAAAGAAATTTCTAAAACTTTAACTCGACAATTACAAGCACTCAACACAGGAAAAATTGAAAACAAAGCGGCCTATATTATTTCTGATTTTCAAAAAAATATAACTGATTTCCAAAATTTTTCTGACACGACAATGGAGGTAAATTTGATTCCCTTGCAATCTGTTCAAGAGAAAAATATTAGTATCGATACGGCGTACTTTGATTCGCCAGTTCAAATGTTGAATCAGACAAATACACTTGTCATCAAAGTGAGAAATCATAGCGATCAAGTGGCAGATAATATTCGATTGTCGCTCCGTCACGATGGGCAAACTAAACCTGTCGGAACCCTTTCAATTCCACCAAGAGCATCAAAAACAGATACCATCAATATTACTATTTTGAGAACGGGTTGGCACGAAGCAGAGTTGACGATTACAGATTATCCAGTTCAATTTGATGATACCTATTTTTTCAGTTTCAAGGTTGCAGAGGAAATAAATACACTCGTCATCAATGAAACTTCTGGCAATAAATACTTGGATGCTGCCTTCAAAGGAATCAGCTATTTCAAAGTAACAAATCAGCAAAGTCGAAGTTTGGATTATGCTAAATTTCCGACTTACCAATTGATCGTGATGAATGGTCTGACCAATGTTTCGTCAGGTCTAGCTTCGGAGCTAAAACAATATGTGAGCAACGGTGGAAACTTGCTAGTTTTCCCAGGAGTGAATTCAAATATTAGTTCGTTCAAATCTTTTTTAAATGAATTTCCAGCAAACGAATTAGTTACTTTGGAAAGAACAGAGCGAAGCGTTTCGGATGTGAATACAGAAGAATTTATTTTTAAAGATGTCTTCGAAAATAGAAGTGCGAACCTGAAATTACCCGTGACTAAAGTGAATTATAAATTGACAAATTTTGGAGGAAGAGGCGAAGAACGATTATTGAGTTACCGAGATGGAAGTGCATTTTTAAGTAAGTATCGAAAGGATCAAGGAAACCTTTATTTGTGTGCTGCTCCGCTTGATGAAGACCAAAGTAACTTGGTGAGAAATGCTGAAATTTTTGTTCCGATGTTGTACAAAATGGCGATCTCCACCGCCAAAGATAATCGGATCGCTTACACGATTGGCAAAGATGATGTGATAGAATCTAACAATGCTTTTACGGGGACTGGTGAAATGAAATATAAATTAAAAGGAAAAGCCGAAGAGTTTATTCCGGTGCAAAGAGCGATTGGAAGTAAGGTAGTTTTAGGCATCAATAATCAAATTTCGCAAGCTGGATTTTACAATTTATATTTGAACCCTACGGAAAAATTAGACAAGTTTGCTTTCAATTTTGATCGAAAAGAATCAAATTTAGATTATTATAATTCGACAGATTTGGTAGATGTTGCAGGCGATGGAATCCAAATAATAGAAGGAACAACTGCAGTTGACATCACTCAATTAATTGGCGAACGAAGTCGTGGAATTGTGCTGTGGAGATGGTTTATTATTGCAGTATTAATATTCTTAGTAATTGAAGCATTACTACTTCGATTTTGGAAAGTGTAATCTATACCCGTGGCACGGCTCAAAACCATGTCATGGATATTCAAAAGCACAATCTTAAATTCTTCTACGACCAAAAACGGATTTGGAAATCCGTCCTACATTTACAAAATGGAAAACTTCCTTTCAAATAATCATGCCACGGTGACAACCGTGTCACGATGGGATCACCTCCTTACCCTTCTTGCCGCTTACCTTTTACTACTTGCTTGGAATGGATATATTTATGGGCATGGCGACATGATTGAATTATTGCCTTATGCTAAGTGGTTGACTGACAGTACTTTATACTCTGAAGATTTTTTTATACAACATATTTCTACACAAAGTATCAACGAAAGATACATCCTCGCTTACTTCTTTTCTTGGTTTGGAAAATGGATGCCGCAAATGGCAATGTTGCTTCATTTTATTTGTGGATTATTTTTATTGGAAGGATTATTTCGAGTAGCCAAGATATTTATTCGCTCACGTGGATTGATTTGGTTAGCGATTTTGATTCCAATTATTCCGTTGATGAATTGGAATTTGGGAGGAAATGAAATGTATATTCCACTCATTACTTCGAGTACCGTTGCTAAAACTTTCGGTATTTGGGCAATCTATTTTTTTCTAAAAAAAGAAGATTTTAAGAAAAATAACTGGTACGTGTACATATTGTTATCAATAGCTACTTTTATTCAACCATTAGTTGGTCTGCAATTGTTTTTAGTGATGACAGGAGTACGTGTCTTGATTGTTATTTTTAATATGAATTTAGAATGGAAAACGTTTTTACCAATTATATTTTATCTTTTGACTGGAGGTATTTGGGTGTATTGGTTACAACGAGATTTTGCCGAAGGTGGAATTGATAATCGATTACTTTTTGATTTTTTAGAGTTCCGATTACCACATCATTTTATCCCAACTTATTTTTCCAAAAAAGCAGCACTCGTACTTTTACCATTGTTCGGTTGGAGTTTATTTTTTTATTATAAAAAAAGTAAAACCGTTTTTTGGATGTTCGTTTTGACTATTTTTGGAATGTTGATTTATATAATTGGAGTAAAAGTTTTAGAGAGTTCGACGATCGTTTCTTCACAATGGTTTAAGACAACTATTTGGTTAAAATCACTTTCTGTAATTGCCTTATTTTCTTTTTTGGAAAATAAAATTCCTTTTCTACGAAAAGATCTTGTTCAAAATATAAGCATTTGGAGATTACGAATTTTAGGAGTGATTTCGATAATAATTATTTCAACTCCAATCTCTATTTTTAAAAATATGACCTACGATTTCTTTTTTCTTCAACAAGTAAACACCGAAATCGAGATTGCCGAAATTGCCAAATCAATGACTCCAAAAGATGCCCTTTTTATCATTCCAATGAATCATACTCATTTTAAAAATTACAGCGAACGCAGCACTTATATTGATTATAAAGCGGTGATTCATAGGAAGTCAATCATCCCAATTTGGTACGAAAGAATCGAAGAGATTTATAATATAAATATCGAAACACGACAATCTGGAAAAGATAATGTGGTGACTGGAAATCAGAATTTTCGAAATTTGACAATGGAAAATTTGTCAATTTTAAAGGAAAAAGGAATTCAATATTTGCTGACTTTTAAGGACGTGGATTTAGCTTTGGAAAGGGTGGGGGAGAATGCAGATTTTGTGATTTATAAGTTGTGAAACTGGACTTTGGAAAGTCCAGCTGAGCTACTTTAATTTTTTCAACAGATTGAAAATTGTAATTGACCAATTTTCTTTTTGAATTGCATCCAACTCGCCGCCGTCCAACCAAGTTCCTTCGCAATGTTCACAATAATCAATAACGACTTTTTCATCCCGAGGATGTTCTGCTTTTTTCATCATCGGATGATCGCCACAAGATGGGCAATTAAGTGGCGTTAATTGGTCGTATTTTGTACAGAGCATTCGCCACTCAAATAAGACTGGTTCAGAGATGTTTTCCAAAATGTTTAATTCACTTTTATCAAACCAATAACCTTCGCAAGTAGGACAAGTTTCGATTTCGAATTTGTCATTAGGTTCGACGATGGTTTTGTTTTTTAGGCGACTTTTGCAGCGAGGACAATTCATGTGGATGATTTTTTTTAGCAAGTTAGGTGCAAAATTTCTTTTTTCAAAAAATAAATTGAACATGTTATTGGACTGGACTTGGAAAGTCCAGCTACTTGAAAAAAATAAATAATAAATCCCTCTCACATTCTAATAAATAGAACTCAGATGGTATTTTTGCACGAATTTTAAAGTAGTAAAAATGCTATTAATTAAAAATGTAACCATTCTTGATTCTCGCTCCAAACATCATGGAAAAAAACGAGACATTCATATCCGTAACGGTAAGATTGAAAGTATCAAAGCCAAGATTGATATTCCAAAAGTAAAAGTGCTGGATGGTACGGGCGCAATGATTTCTATCGGTTGGTTGGATGTTGGTGTTCAGACGGGTGATCCTGGTTTTGAACATCGGGAAGATTTGCGATCTGTTTCAGCGGCGGCGGCGGCAGGTGGATATACTGGAATTGCTTGTTGGCCAAATACGTCTCCTTCGATTCATTCAAAGTCGGAAGTTTTGTATTTGAAAAATGCGTCAAAAAATAATTTAGTTGATTTATTTCCCATCGGAGCAGTTTCTCAAAATTGTCAAGGTGTAGATATTACGGAAATGTATGATATGCATCACGCAGGTGCAGTTGCATTTTCTGATGGAAAAAAAGCGATTCAGAATAGTGGACTGATGATGCGAGCTTTGCAATATGTCAAAGCATTCGATGGAATGGTAATGAATCATCCACACAATTCCGACATTGCTGGAAATGGTCAAATGCATGAGGGAAAAAATAGCACTTCACTCGGTATGAAAGGTATTCCTCGATTGGCGGAAGAGTTGATGGTGCAGCGAGATATTTATTTGGCAGAGTACACCGATTCAAAATTACATTTGTCAAATATTTCCAGCGAAACTTCGGAAGTATTAGTGGCAACTGCGAAGCAAGATAAATTGAAAGTTACTGCTTCTGTGTCCATTCTTAATTTGATTTTTTCGGATGAAAAATTGACGGACTTTGATACGCAATTTAAAGTGATTCCTCCATTGCGAGAAGCAAGCGATGTTAAAGCTTTGCAAAAAGGGTTGAAAAATGGAACCATAGATATCATCACATCTAATCATAGACCAGTCGAAGAAGAAGGAAAAAATTTAGAATTTTTTAATGCGGGTTTTGGTGCATTAGGATTACAAACAACTTACTCACTTTATAACACGCACTTGACAAAAGTGATTGGAGTGGAAGATTTTTTGGAAAAAGTAGCGATTCGACCACGACAATTATTAAATATTGATTTGCCAGAAATTGAGGAAGGAGCGGAGGCAAACTTGACAATTTTTGATCCAAACCATGAATGGGTTTTTTCAAAAAAAGATATTTTATCTAAGTCAAAAAATTCACCAGTCATCGGAATGGAATTGAAAGGAAAAGTGCTAGGCGTAGTGAATAATGGAAAATCGAAAGTGTTTATTTAAAGTAGCGGGACTTTCCAAGTTCCGTCCCAAAGAGATTTAATTTTTTTACGGGACTTGGAAAAGTCCCGCTACGATTTTAGAATGTCAGAATCAAGCGTTGAAATAAAATTGCCCACTCCATTTCGAACTGCATTTAAATTTGCTTTGCTGCTGCTTTTAGTAACGATTACTTTAGAGTTGAGCAAATATTTTATGGTTTGGGGGAATTCAAATTCATCAGATGAAGGAGCGATTTATTTGATCTACACGTTGACTTTTGCCATTTCGATAGCAATAGTGATGATGATGTTGAAGACTCATCGAGACAAAGATTTGAGCGGATTTATTTCACATAAAAGAGCGATAGTTTTAGCTTTTTGGATGGGATTTTTTTACGGAATCTTGGCAGCAAGTTGGAATTTTATTTTTAGAAATTTTATTGCCCGAGAAATCAGAGCAGGTGAAAAAGTTGTGGAGGCAAATTCTTTTTATATTCTTTTGAGTAGTTTGATTACCATTGTTTTGCTTGGGGCATTTTTAGGAATTTTTTTAAAAAGAGATCGTCCGCAAGTATAATGTTATAAAATTTTTACTTTGAATAAAATAGCAATCAAGTACGGCATTTTTACAGGATTTGGAGTGATACTTTATATGTTGGTTTTTTATTTTTATGATAAAGCAATCATGCGAAGTCCTGAAGTAATTT
>Ga0114957_1002075_pt1 | contig 19988 bp, 12 predicted proteins | sample BantaG_FD_87175 | JGI IMG/M metagenome (GOLD analysis project Ga0114957, IMG submission 87175) | Marine algal microbial communities from Bantry Bay, Ireland - BantryBay_4 metaG | ecosystem: Host-associated > Algae > Red algae > Unclassified | place: Bantry Bay, Ireland | collected 2014-11-21 | reverse complement strand
TGCTCAGGGGACTTCTTCGAACTGAGGGTATTTGAACTTGCGCTTGACACTTGCACTTGAATTTTAAAAAGTGCAAGTTCAAGTGTCAAGCGCAAACTCAAAAGCCCGCTATCGTAATTAACACTGAATAGTTACCTTTAAATTAATTATGGCCTAGCACTTACGACTTAAAACAAAATTAAATGACATTAAAAGAAGTACTTGAATTTAGCTTTTTTAATATTGGAGATTTTCATTTGAGTCTTTATCATATTATTGCCGCTGGCATAATTCTGACCATCGCTCGCATAGTCGTTGGAGTGATCAAACGTGTTGCGGGAAGATACTTTGAGCGAAAAGAAGTCGATCCCGGACGTCAATACGCTTTTGCACAATTCGTAAAATACATCATCTATACCATTGCAATATTATTGGCATTAGAAGCAATGGGGATTTCTATTTCAATCTTGATGGGTGGTGCCGCAGCACTGCTGGTAGGTATAGGATTAGGGCTTCAACAAACCTTTAATGACCTCATATCAGGACTTATTTTGTTGATCGAAGGCTCTGTGGAAGTGGATGATATTATCGTAGTGGATGGAATCGTAGGAAAAGTAACTGACATCGGTATCCGAACCTCAAAAGTAGAGACCAGGGATCAAACATCGATTCTCATTCCCAATTCAAAATTGGTGAGTGAAAAAGCCATCAACTGGAGTCACACCTCTAAACCAACGCGTTTTTCTATCAATATAGGTGTAGCTTATACCTCTGATGTTGATCTGATAACTTCTTTATTGCTAAAGGCGGTTGAAAAGCACAGCAAGGTGTTAAGTACGCCAAAACCAATCGTGCAATTTGTTGACTTTGGAAATTCGTCCCTTGACTTTGTCTTGATGTTTTATAGTAAAGAATACTTTGGAATTGAGCTGGTCAAAAGCGAAGTTCGTTATACTATAATGCGTCTGTTTCGGGAGCATGAGGTAGAGATTCCTTTTCCTCAAACGGATTTGTGGTTGCGAAACCCGGAGAGTTTGCGCTCTTAAGTACACAGCGTACTAAGATCGTATCCGCCAATTTTAAGTGGCTGGATCGCAGGAGCACGAGTACATTCAACCCATTAAAATTAGCAGATACGTATAAGAACTTAGAGTCTGTTTAAATTCTAAGTTTGATAATGAAAAAGCTTAATTACGTTTCTTCAATTTCGCTCGATCAATATACTCCGGAGGATTATCAATGTATTCAATTGTTTTTAGATTATCGCCTAAACTCGTAATCTTTATCTCGGTTCGACGATTAAACTGGTATTCTTCCTCTGAACAAACCGTACCGTCAACACAGCGATTTCTTGGGTTTTGTTCTCCCTTACCAAAAGCTTTAATTCTGCGTTCTTCAATTCCTCTACTGGTTAAATAATACTTTGCAGAAGACGAACGACGAGCAGACAGATCAAGGTTGAATTCTTTGCTGCCACGGCTATCGGTATGTGACGTTAAATCAATGGTCATTTGTGGATATTCTTTCATCAAGTTAACAATCGCGTCCAGGCCTTTAGAGGCATCAGTACGGATATAAGACTTGCCAAAGTCATAATAAATTTGATCCAGAACAATAATACTTCCAACCTGCAGCATAGGTGGTTCTTCTTCCTTCACCACTACTTTAGGTACTGGCCACAAACCAATTCCAATTGTGCCTGGGTCTTCAGAAGTAAATGCAGTGTACGAAACATGGCCAGCTTTGAAGTTTCCTTTGTAAGCAGCAATAATGTATTGCTTCGTTTCAGTTAACTTAACTTTCGTCTGCCCCATTTTATTAGTAGCAACCGCTTTTTCACTACTAAATAAGGCTTCTCTTACATTGTATCTTATCAGGTGTTCCTGAAATTTATTTTTATACACATCCACTTCAAATGCTTCATTCATTTCAAAAACCGTTTTACCTGCTTCAATTTCGATCACCACAACTTTTGCGCCCTCTATTGGTTCAGAAGTTTCTTTGTTATAAACTTTAACTATTTTATCAAAATCCTTAGGAGGGAACAAGCCTTTGAAGCCTCCCTTGATGTCTAGTCTGTAAACATCATCTTTGCCCTTACCTCCCGGGCGATCAGACGAAAAGAAACCTACTTCACCAGAAACACTTAGAATTAAACCCAGATCATCCTTTGACGAATTTATTGGGGCAGGAAGTGGAATAACTTTTCCTGTTACTTTTTCTGTAAAGTCGGCCGTATAAATGTCTAAGCCACCCATAGTTCCCTGGCGGTTTGACGAGAAAAATAATTTGCCAGTTGGGTGTATGTAAGGGAATACTTCCTGGCCTGGTGTATTTATTTCCGGTCCAAGATTCACAGGTTCTGACCATCGGTCACCTATTCTTTTTACATAATATAAATCCATGCCTCCTTCACCTTCTGGTCGATCCGATGCAAAGTACATGTACTGACCATCTCTGGATACTGTTGGGTGGATGCAAGAGAATTGATCGCTATTAAAGGGGAGCTCCTTAAATTTTTCCCAATCCTCTTTTCCCTTTGTCGCCTCATAAATTTTTAATTTTACAATGCCATCCCGGGCTTTTATCGGAACGCCATTTTTGACATTGCTTCGTGTAAAATACATCTTATTCATATCAGGACTAAAGGAAAGAGACCCTTCGTGGTATCGTGTATTCACTTTTAGAGAAAAAGGGTTGGGCTTGGAGAGTTTACTTTTCGGACCTAAGTCAGCATACTTTAAATCAAAGGTCTTTTCATTAATGCTTTTATCCATTTTACCCTGACGGCTATCGGAAGAAACATAGACAAGTCCATGGTGGTAATAAACCGGAGCGAATTCTAACGCAGCGGTATTGATTTGTTCAACATTCTTTATTTTGATGTTGTCATTTTGTTGAGAGAATAAGAAATTCATGCTCACAACGACGAAAATTAAGGTGGGTAATAATTTCATATTTGTTTGTTTTATAGAAAGACTGAATTCTGCTTTTTGGTCACTAATTTTTTACTGATTACCTGTTGTTGAGCAGTACTGAAGTTAAAGGCTAAACCACTTCAATAGCTCAAAAGTAACACAGATAGACGACAAACAACTTCTATGCTAATAAAATTTATTGTTATCTTAGCGTTTGCCAATATTCTTTCGGAATATTCAGAATAACCTTAAACCGTTTCTAAATAGGATGCGCTTTCAATTATTAATTTTTTTAAATAAAAAACTTCATGAAATCACTTGTTAAATTTACCGGCTTGATGAGCCTATGCCTCTTGATGGCTTCCTGTGTAAGTAATAAAAAGTTTAATGCCATGCAACTAAGTTTGCAAGAGCAACTCCAGGTCGCCAATAAAGACCTTGGAAAATGTGGCGAAGATTTAAACAGCTACATGGCCAGACTGAGTACCTGCGAGCAAGAACGAACAAAACTACAAACTAGTTTAGATGTAAAAGACAGTCAGATTTCAAGTCTTAACGATCAGTTGACGGATACTAAAAAAGTAAGAGACCAGCAGTTGACTCAGGTAGGAGACTTGACGGTGCTTTCACAATCAGCCAACGAAAATATTAAGGAGACACTTTCCCAGCTAGAGAAAAAGGATAAGTATATTCTTCTTTTACAAGCGGCAAAAACAAAAGCGGACTCTATCAATCTGGCGCTGGCTGTCAATCTAAAGGGGGTACTTCAAGACGGTATTACCGACAAGGACGTAGATATTAAAGTCGATAAAACCGTTGTATTTATCAATCTTTCAGATAAAATGCTCTATGAAAGCGGTAGCTCCAATCTGACATCAAGAGCGAATGAAGTACTCGGCAAAATTGCTAAAATCATAGAATCCCGACCAGAACTAGAAGTGATGGTAGAAGGATATACGGATAATATGCCGATCAAAACTTCTTGTATTGATGACAACTGGGACTTGAGTGTAAAGAGAGCAACTTCTGTAGTCAGAGTGTTACAGAAAAACTATGGCATCAATCCAAATCGATTAATTGCAGCAGGCCGTGGCGAATACAATACGCTGGCCGATAATGGCACTTCTGAAGGTCGTTCTATCAACAGAAGAACGAGAATTATCATTTTGCCGAAACTCAATCAGTTTTATGATTTGTTGAACCCAACCAAAGTTCCTGATTAAGTAAGGTTGGTCTATCTTCATAAGTTCAACACTAATAATCAAACCAAATGAGTGGAATTCTTGTCCCCATAGATTTCTCTGATTCTTCTGCGCATTCCTTGCAGTATGCCTGTCATATTGCACGATCCAAAGGAATGGAGTTGACATTTTTGCATTGTTATTCCAGTGATGTTTATAATAGAAGGTTTGACTTTCAGGAGGTAGATTATGAAAAAGGGGTCAAAGGCAAGCTGGTTGATTTTTATAAAAAACACAAAGTAGGAGCGTTAACAAAGATTCGCGTACTGGCAGCAAAAGGAACTTTGGTTGAAAAGGTAATTTCAATCAGTCCTAAATTTGATTTAATTGTTATTAGTGGTCATGATTTTAGTCGTACCTCCAATAAATTTTTGGGTAGCCGCTCTTTGATGATTGTATCGGGAGTGCATTGCCCCGTTGTTATTGTACCAGTTGCAGGGCCCTTTAGGGAATGGAATAAGGTATGGCACATCAAAAGAAAAGAAAACGAATCATTGATTCTAAAGCCTTTTCTGGAGCAGCTCAAATTAAATCCCGATTCGGTTCAGATCAAGTCTATGTTACAGATCTCTTTCACTTCTAAGTTTTGGCAGTCGATTGTTGGTTTTGTCAAAACAAAAAAGGAAAACATTCGACAATCTATCCTGAATGAAATATCTTCGGAGGAGCTTGATCTGCTGGTACTGGTTAGTCATCGAAAAAGTAGTTTTCAGCGATTTGTAAATGATGATCCGCTGCATGTTGTTTTTCAATTCGGAATACCCATATTGATTTGTCAGGCGAAATGAAGCAATCGTATCCGCCAATTTTAATTGACTGGATTTACACGTACCTCTCCATCCAGCCAATTAAAATTGGCGGATACATTTCCTTATGTCCATGACATTGCCTCTTAGGGGTTAAAATTAAACCAATTAATCGATGTTTTTTTTATCTGTTGCAGATCCGAACCTATATAAATTTGTACTTCTTGGATTGATTATCATAGCCCTGGGGATTTTGCTTCGCTACTTTCGCCAACCCTACATAGTCGCTTATATTATAGCAGGAGTTTTGATGGGGGAACATGGTTTCAATATTATTACGGACAAAGTATTAATTACAGCAATGGGAGAATTTGGATTAATCCTGTTGCTGTTTTTTATTGGGATGGAAACCAGTTTGCTCCATCTATTGAAAAAATGGAAGCTGGCTATTATGGGTACGAGTATACAAGTACTGGCGAGCGTATTACTTGTTGGTTTGCTAGGTTATGTTTTCCACTGGGAATTCAGTCGAATTATCACTCTAGGATTTGTAATCAGTTTAAGTAGCTCGGCAGTTGTTATCAAACTGTTGCAAGATAATAAGGAAACTCAAAGTGCTATTGGTCAGAATGTCATTAGTATATTGTTGATGCAGGATATTTTGATTGTTCCGATGTTGATAGCCACCAATTTTCTGGGAACTAATATTCCTTCAACGGAAGACATTATATTGCAAATAGTTGGGGGTGTGCTAATTGTTGGCGGAATTATTTGGGTCGTAAAGAAAAAGGAAGTTCGGCTCCCGTTTAGTGATTTGTTTGAAGAGGATCATGAGCTACAGGTATTTGCCGCTTTTTTAATTTGTTTTGGCTTTGCTTTAATAACCGCACTTTTCGGTTTGTCCGCCGCACTAGGTGCTTTTGTTGGCGGTATTGTTATTCACTCCTCACCTTCAGCTCAATGGTTTCACGATAGTTTACACTCTTTTCGCGTAATTTTTGTTGCTTTATTTTTCGTCTCTATTGGAATGTTGATTGATATCAATTTCCTAATAGAACATTGGAAAATCATTGCTTTATTCATTCCTGCTATTTATATAACCAATCATTTTATAAATACTCTGGTACTGCGACTTTTTGGAGTAGACTGGAAAAGCAGTTGGTACGGCGGTGCCTTATTGGCTCAAATAGGGGAGTTAAGTTTTGTCCTGGCAGCAAGTTCCTTTCATGCCAACATTATCTCGGACTTTACGTACCAATTGACAATTGTTATCATTGCACTAACCTTGTTAATTAGTCCATTTTGGATTGGAGGAACAAAGCGTTTAGTTGGGTTAAATGTGTCAATGACCTGAAAAAAAATAAAATTAGAAAATAAATGATAAAAGAGAACTTATTCGCGCTAGGTATTTTTGGGAGTATTATAGTAGTCACATTTTTGATTGCTTTTTTGGTTAATCGTTTTTTTAACCGGCTTATTAAGCGGTCTACAGTGGATATGAATAATGACCCAACGACCTATCAGTTTTTACGGCATGTTATCACTGCCATGATATATATTGTCGGGGTTGGTGTCGCAATTTATTCAGTACCTAGTTTACGAACTTTAGCCAGCACACTTTTAGCAGGGGCAGGTGTTATGGCCATGGCAATAGCCTTCGCATCGCAACAAGCTTTGAGTAATGTGGTGGGTGGAGTATTTGTCATTATATTTAAACCTTTTCGTATTAATGACCGATTGAAAATAAGAGAACTGCAAGGTATTGTGGAAGACATTACCTTGCGCCACACGGTTTTGCGTGATTTCGAAAACAAACGAATTGTTATCCCCAACTCGGTGATTAGTGATGAGGTCATTGTCAATTCTGATTTTATAGAAGATAAACTTTGCAAATTTATAGATGTTGGCATCAGCTATGATAGTGATATTGATAAGGCCAAAGAAATTATGCGGGATGAAGTGATGAAGCATCCCCTGCATGTTGATCCACGTACTCCCGAACAATTGGCAAACGGTGATCCGGAAGTGACTGTCCGGGTGATCATGCTGGGAGATAGTTCAGTCAACTTACGCGCTTGGGCCTGGGCAAAAAACTCACCTGATGGTTTCATATTGATGTGCGATTTAATCGAAAGTATCAAAAAACGATTTGATGTAGAAGGGGTTGAAATTCCATTTCCTCATCGGACTGTTGTTTATAAGGATAAGGTCGAGCAGGAGATTTAATATTGAAGTTGTTTAAAGTTATCTCCTAAAGTCGAGGATAAGGGCGCGCAGGGCAAAGCTCATTTGCCCGCCCATCCGCAAGCGGGAAATTTAGCTATCCTCTGAAGTTTCAATCTAAAAAATTATGTCAAAACGAAAAAGAAAAAAAGTAGGTTTGCCACCCGGATCTGTCGTTTTTACAGGCAGCCGAAAAGTAGAAAAAATACACATCCATTACCTGGAGTATAATGCGGAAAGTTTAATCGAAAATACTTTAAATAACCAGGCAATTACCGATTTTCATCAACCAGTCGACGAACTGATTCAATGGTATGATGTACGTGGACTGCACGATACGGATCTGCTCCATGCTTTTGGGGATATCTTTTCCATTCATACCTTGGTTTTGGAAGATGTAGCTGATACATACCAGCGACCAAAGTACGAAGAATACGACTCTGGAATAGCCATAATACTTAAAGCGCTGGCATTTGACCCAGAACAATTAAAGGTAAAAACAGAACAAGTAAGCATCTATCAGGGAAAGGACTTTGTCTTGTCTTTCCAGGAAGATGAAACGGATCTTTTAAAAGTCGTAAGAGAAAGGATAAAAAGTGGAACAGGTCGTATCAGAAAGAGAGGAGCAGATTACTTAACCTATGCTCTCTTAGATGCCATCATGGATTCATACTACCTGGTATTGGATCAGATAGAACAACATATTGAACAGCTCGAATTCGATATTTTAGATGGAGGGAATACAAATCACAGAGGCCGTATTCATGAGCTAAAACAAGAAATGCTCAAAGTCAGAAAAGCCATTGCCCCACTTCGGGAAGCCATTTCCCGCTTCTCAAAATCGGAGCATGAACTGATCCTGGATAGCACAAAAATGTATATTCGCGACTTATACGATCACAATGTTCAGTTGTTGGATACCACTGAAACGTACCGGGATATGCTGACTAGTTTGCAAGACCTCTATCTGTCAGAAATTAGTTTTAAAATGAACCAGGTGATGCAAGTGCTAACGGTTATCACCACTGTTTTTGTCCCACTTGCTTTCTTAAGTGGCCTTTATGGGATGAACTTTGAGTATATGCCGGAGTTGGGTTATAAATATGGGTATTTTGTGTTGCTCTCTGTAATGGCTGTTATTGCTATTGGTTCATTATACTGGTTTAAGAAAAAGGATTGGTTTTAAGAAGTTGATTTCAAAACCAAATAAAGGAATCTCAATAAGCTGAAAATCCACGGAATCAATGGCTTACGCGCAGTCATAGGGAATAACGTTAAACAACTTCCTTAAACGCCTGGCACCAATCCACCAAATATTCAATAGATTTGCCATATAGGCTCCATGGGTGGCTAGTAAAATCATATTCGATTAATCGAAGTTTACAGAAATAGATTACTTTCGTAAAAAAGAAAACAATGCTACAAGAGATGACGCCTGATGTTATTAGAGAAAGAGTAATTCAATTACTGCTGGAAGACAACCACGATGCACTTTCCGAATTAATGGAGGGATTGCCCGCTAAAGAAATCGTACACCTAATTAGCCACCTGAGTCGACATAGTCAGACCGAGTTATTCACCCTGCTTACTCCAAAAGAGGCGGCAGAGGTCATGGAAGATATTCCAGAAGTCCAGGCCATCAGCATTATCGAAGACCTGGAAACAGAAGATGCGGCGGCCATTCTCAATAAAATGGAAAGTGATGACCAGGCAGATCTGATTATGGAGCTGGATGATACCGACGCACAAGCCATTCTAAATGAGATGGAACCTGCTGAAGCTGCTTCCGTCCGTAAGCTCCTCAATTACGAATTCGATACAGCAGGTGGGATGATGCACACCGAGTATTTTTCTTTTCTGGAATCGCAAAGTATTCAATCCGTTACGGAAGATTTACGCAAAAACAGAGAAAAATATCAACACTATCAACTTAAATACATTTTTGTTGCCACAAATGATAATGTACTAAAAGGCGTTCTATTGATGCAGGATTTATTACTTGGTCAACCAGATATTAAACTCTCTGAAATTAATATCAGAGAAGTATTGTCTGTAAACGATTTGACCAGTCTTGATGAACTAATTGACTTTTTCCAGAAGCACGAATTGTTTGGTGTGCCCGTCACGGATGAGTACGGTAAGTTAGTGGGCGTCATTTTAAGAAAAGATATTCTGGAAGCTCAATCGGAGCGAGCGACCATTGAACACCTTGAGACGCAAGGTATCGTTGGTGGAGAAGAGCTACGAACTATGCCCGTTATACTAAGAGCAAAGCGACGCCTGTCCTGGTTGTCTGTCAATATATTGTTAAATGTCATCGCCGCTTCGGTTATAGCTTATCATCAAGACATATTGAGTTCGGTCATCTCACTGGCTGTTTTCCTTCCGATTATCTCGGATATGAGCGGCTGCTCCGGCAATCAGGCTGTGGCAGTGAGTATGCGGGAATTATCGATTGGAGCGGTGGCACCAAAAGAGGTGTTGCGGGTATGGAGACAGGAAGTTTCTGTAGGGCTGATTAATGGTACGGTACTGGGATTCCTCATCGGTCTGGCTGCCTATCTATGGAAAGGGAATGTTTATTTAGGACTGGTAGTTGGCGGCGCCTTATCCTTAAATACAATCTTAGCCGTTTCAATTGGCGGTACAGTTCCACTATTGTTAAAAGGATTTAACATAGACCCGGCTTTAGCTTCAGGGCCCATCCTGACAACTATCACGGATATGATTGGATTTTTTCTTGCGCTTACTTTTGCGGCTTTGGCCTTGGGCCAGTTGGAGGGCATGTAATCCGACACAGACAGCTTTCTCGTATCCCGACAATGTCAATGGACTGGATCCACAAGTACCATCGCCATCCAGCCAATAAAAAGTAGCAGATACCATTCTCTACGCTAGGGATCGCATCAAACCTAAAATAAATTCCCTCCAAATCATTAAAAAAAATCAATAACCAAGTGACCCAGTCGATTTCTCTTGTCTTTATAGTACTTTGCAATAGAGAACCGCTTATCATCTTCTTTTGAACCAGGGACTTAAGAGGAGAAACCAAATTATTTATCATTCGACGAATAAGTAGGTTGAATTAATTGTTTGGATTTTTCCGATTTTGTAATAATTTCCTAAACGATTGACCGATAGGGAATTAGTGTGGGAATTATTCAAAATCATCAAAAGGAAAAATCTAAATAATTCCGTCAAACTACTTAAACTATTAAAAAGAAAATTATGAAAAGAATTCTTTTTCCTACAGAGTTTTCAGATCACGCTTCTGCTGTATTTCAATATGCCGTGGGGTTGGCGCATCAATTTGATGCGCGTCTTATCGTAATGGCTGCTTATGGTCGTCCTGATTCAGAATTTATAGTAAGCAAATCCAAAGAAGAAATAGTTAATGAGTTGACAGATCGAATGATTGATTTTGTGACAACTCATCTTCCGGATGACATTCGGTCTGAAGTTAAGATAGACTATTTTGTTCGACAAGGAAAACCGTCAGATGCTATACTTGAGGTTGAAAGTGAGGAGAAAATTAATTTGATAGTAATGGGTATGACCGGGAAGAAAAATGTTTTAAATATATCTTTTGGTTCCACTACACAAGCGGTGATAGACAGGTCAGATTGTCGGGTTTTGGTTGTTCCGGCAACGGCTACTTATGAAGGAGTTGACAATATGATTTACACCACCAATTTCGAGTTTAGAGATTTGGCGGCTATTAACTACCTAAAAAAATGGTCAAAAAAATTAGGCACTGATATTCACTGCTTACACATTGTTGAAGAAAAAGAAAATGGCTTAAAAGCCGTACGGAATTTAAAGACACTAGAAAAAACCTATCAGAAATATGAAACCTTGTTTTTTGATATGGTTTATGGTAATTTTAAAAAAGAATTGAAGGCTTACAGTGAAGAAGTAAAGGCAGATGTCATTGTTATGATGACAAGCAAACGAAGCCTGACTGCTCGAATAGTAGAGCCTGGAATTATGAACGGAGTTGCAGGTCGAATGGATATTCCAGTATTGGTTTTGAAAGACCATGCTTATGAAGTCGATTCTCAAATGGAAGGCTGGATAAAAATTGTAAATTCTATTGCCTAGCCAGAGAAACTTAAACAACTTCACAGCTTTTGGAAAGTAATTTTTTGTACGATGGCTTTACTTTACCTATCTTGCTTCTGATATGGAGAAATCAAAACTAATTATCCGCTCCATTCTGGCATAAACAATTATAAGTGAAGTATAGAAAGATAAAACGAATCGTCGCATGGAGCATATTCAGCCTATTGTTGCTGCTGCTGCTGATGCTTTTCGTTTTATCTCAGACAAAACCTGTTCAACGTGCTGTTGCTCGTCAGGGAATTGACTGGTTGTCTCACCAACTAAAGACAGAAGTAAAGCTGGAAGATGTGCATTGGCGAAATTTTCAATGGCTGGAAATCAAAGGCTTTTTAATACGGGACCTTCAATCGGATACCTTGCTGGCGGTAGATCGTATGGCTGTTCATTTCAGCTTATTGGATTTACTTAGCAACAAGCTCGTGATTGAAGAAGTGGATATGTCAAACGCATTGATACAAATAGAAAAAGACAGTACGCAAAACTGGAATTTTGATTTTATTATAAAGGCATTTGCAGATACTTCAACAACTATAGATACCACCACAAAAAGCACCTCCTGGCAGATCGATCCGCAGTCTATCCGCTTGCAGCAAGTTCAGATTAGGTATTCAGATGTTCTGGAAGCTACCCAGCTGTCCGCTAAATTTGATGATCTGAATGCAGAGGTAGATTTATTAGATTTGGCGAATAGCAGTTTGACGGTGTCGCAGCTGGATATCCAAAAACCCGACATTCAGTACTTTGACTATGGCGCCCCCCTTACTCCTGTTTCAACTTCCTCAGATACCACAGCGGGCACTTTTGTATTTCCTGATCTGGGTTGGCGCATCAACGTGGCACAAAGTCAATTGGCGGATGGTCGCTTCCAATACAAAACATCAAAAGAGGCAAACATATCCCCGGGAGTTTTTAATGCTTCCGATATTTTACTGGATGCAGTTCAATGGGATATTCAACAAATAAGTGTTGACCCTTCCCGGATCGAAGCCTCTTTCGAATCCTTATCTTTGCGGGATCATTCCGGATTTGAAATCCGCCAACTGAGTACAGATCTAATCGTTGGTGATTCGGTTACGGCACTCCAGGCATTCCAGCTAAGTACACCGTATTCTCAGGCCCAATGTGAAATAGATATTCAATATCCGGGAATGGAAGCACTGGCGGTACTCTCCGGAGAGACGCAGAAATATACCAGCAAAGACATTCGCCTGCTGGCTAAAATTCCAGGAATCAGCATCGCTCCGAAAGATATTAATTTCTTTGCTCCAAGCACACTTTCTACTTCCATAAAAGACGATTTTATTCTGAAAGGCACGGTTTCAGGGACCCTTGCTCAACTGACGATGGATGCGTTTTATGCCAGCCTGGGGAAGGAATTGCTGTTTTCCGCAAATGGCCAGCTAATGGAAGTTTTAAATAGTAAAAAACTGAAATTTGATGGGACGATTGAACAAATCAAAGCAGACTATACCGCGCTTAGTCCTTTCTTTCCTGATAACTCATTGCCCAAGGGACTTGAGCGATGGGGGGGCATTAATATAAGTGGAAGACTTAATGGAGGTGTCGAAGATCTCAAAACAGAGCGTCTCACCGTCAATACACTATATGGTCCCAATCTAAAGGGAGATATCCAGATCAATGGACTGTCAGATTTTGAAACGGCGGAGTACCATTTTAGAATCGATAGCTTAACAACAAGCACACAGGATTGGCAGGGATTTGTTAATGACAGTTTTCCTCCATTATTAACGGACATGGGGGAAATGGTGATCCAGGGTACTTTTGATGGTAGTTTGTATCAATTTGACATCGATTTAAAACTGGATGCTGCCATCGGCGCGCTTTCAGCGAATACTTATTTTGATTTTAATTCGGACTATTCCAATGCTTCCTACAAAGGCGATATTCAGTTGCAGGATTTTGACTTGGGCATATTGTCCGGTGATACCTTGTTGGGTGATGTGACGTTGGAGGCAGTTATTGACGGAAAAGGTTTTGAGCCAAAAGACTGGGATACGGATGTCAAGATGGTACTGAGTGATTTGACCTATCAAAAGTACCAATACGATAATATTCAGTTGGATGGACGATTGGAAACCAATGCCTTTGATGGAACTGTTTTTATGGATGATCCTAATTTGAAGTTTTTATTTAAAGGCCGTTTTCCGATATTAGATACGCTGCCTGCTTATAAGTTTAGTCTGCAACTTGATACGTTTGATTTAAAGTCGCTGGGTCTTTATGCGACACCGCTAAGTGGAAGTACCTATCTGGAAGCTGACATTCAGGATGTCAAAATAGATGACCTGAAAGGAACAATCGCATTGACGAATTTATCTTTTCAAGATAGCATAAATCGATTTCAAACAGATTCTATATGGATGACGAGTGATGTCAACGAAGACGGAACCAGGTCTTTGTATTTTGTAAGTGATTTGTTGCAATTGGGGCTGGAAGGGAACTACAGACTTAGTACCCTTGCTAGTGAAATAATGGACTGGGTAGATCAGGACTTTCCCATTCACGAGGCCTTTTTTCCACTGGACTCTGTAGATGTAAAAATAGAATCTTTTGAAAATGACCTTACTTTTCCTTCTACGGATGTGAAAGGTTACCTCCGTATGGGAGATCCCTCAGCATTGAGCCAAATGCTGGTACCTGATCTTAAAACGTTGGATACCTTGGATATCAAACTTGAATTTGATCAATCCAAAGAACGCTGGGAACTTGACCTACTGCTACCAGCATTACAATATGCTGATCTTCAGGTGGATAGTTTCCAGTTTAATTCTAGTTATAAAAACGAAAATCTGGAAAATATAGCCACCGCCAACCGTTTTCAATATGGGGATAATACCATCATTAAAAATCCATATATTCAGGCGTTTTTTGTGGAAGATAGTTTACAATTAGAAGTGAGTTCTTCCGAAAACAAAGATACTGTCTCCTGGAAAGTTAATGGTGCTCTAACAGCTGACGGCAAGGAATTACAATTTAATTTCGCACCGGATATTCGATTGAATGGACAAGATTGGAAGATAAATTCCGACCATCGTTTAATCTTTTCCGATAAAATGCAATGGGAAATAAATAAGCTCCTTTTGGAAAAAGGTCGGGAGTCTATACTTTTGAACGCCCAGATAGATGAACAAAATGATATAAGTATTGCTACCCTTGGTTTTACGCAATTTGATGTAGATGCATTGGCCCCTTTACTTGATTTTCCAAATGGATACATGAGCGGTGTACTCAATGGCAACGTGGAGGCCAACCATCTATTGACGAATTTGAACTATACCGCAAATTTGGATCTGCAAAATTGGGCGATAGATTCTACCCTTATCGGAAATTTGAAGCTGCAGGCCAAACAAAAAATCGATCAGCCTATTATTGCACTAAAAGCGAGCTTGAAGGGAAATGCCAATGAAGTGCGCCTGGATGGAATCTATGATAAAGATGAAGGATCAATAGATGTATACGCGGACATTAGCCGATTGGAGATGGAAAACATGGATCCTTTTTTGGCGGAGTTGATACACTCAAGTGAAGGTTACTTGTCCGGTGAATTTACCTATAAAGGTAGCCCGAAAAAAACAGACTTAAAAGGTAAACTTCAGCTGCACGATATTAAAACAACCATTGATTATGTCAATATCCCCTACAGTATTGCCGAAGGAACAATTGATATAACACAAAATAAAATAGACTTTGGAACCTTAGAATTGTCGGACGCCAATAATGAAAAAGCTACTTTAAATGGCCAGATTAGACACCGTTTTTTCGAAGATATAGAGGTTGACCTTCATTTCGAGACAAATCGTTTTCAATTTTTGAAAACTACCAGAAAAGACAATGAATTGTTTTATGGAGACCTATTGTTAGAGACGAGTGTTGATATGACTGGACCTTTAGAAAAAATCCAGTATAATGTTGTTGCTAAAGCACAAGATGGTACGCAGCTTTACGTAGTTCCATTGACAGATGAGCAGGCCATTGGGCAAGATGATTTCATTATTTTTGGACGGCCAGAGCTGGACAGCCTGGGCAGAGATACTAATTATTTGAATACCGCTCAATTGACTTCACCCGGAATAGATCTTCAGCTTAATTTGGAAATGACCCCAGAGGCTATTTTAGAAGTTATTGTCGATCCATTGACTGGTGACAAATTGGTGTGCAAAGGAGTTTCTAACCTGACAGTAGATATGGGGGCCGGAGGAGACGTCAGTATTTTTGGGAATTATGAGATTACTGAAGGTCAATATTCTTTTAGTTATGAGCAATTATTAAAACGTGATTTCACTATTTTACCAAATAGTAAAATCAGTTTTGATGGAGATCCTTTGCGAGCCAGGCTGGATATTGTAGCAGCCTATCAGGCAAGGGTACCGCTCTCTGGTTTGGTACAAGATCAGTTGGGCGATGCGGGAGCATCCCTTTCCGGATTGCGAGCAGATGTACAGGTGCAAATGAAAATAACGGGCAACCTGATTCAACCGACGCTGAGTTTCGACATTGTATTGTTAGGTAATCCACAGGGAGCGGTTGCAGATGCGGCCAGAGCTCGTTTATTACAATTGAGAACAGACGAAACAGGCCTGAACACGCAGGTTTTTGGCTTGCTTTTATTCAATAGTTTTATCGATTCAGGAAATAACTCTCAATCGGTCTCCAGTGCTGGTGAAAGCGTTGTTTTGTCGAGTATAAGTAAACTGGTTTCCAACAAGTTGAACCAACTGGCTGGAGGGGTACTCAAAGGAGTAGATATTAATCTTGGAGTAGAAGCTTACCGACCAGGTGTTGACCCCGGTATTAACACGGAGGTACAACTAGGTCTTTCAAAACGCCTGTTCAATGACCGACTAACCGTAAAAGTAGGGGGAAACCTGAATGTTGGAGCCAGCGGGCAAGAAGAAGAAACCCTCACGGCCTTAACTGGAGATTTTGCACTCGAATATCAGTTGACAGCAAATGGTAATTATCTACTGCGTGTTTATCAACGAAGTGATTATGATGCTATTTATGAAGGCAATGTCAATAAAACAGGGGCAGGTATTTCTATTCGGAAAACATACAAGAACAAAAATAGAAAACGGAAGTAATGAAATGGAGAGCAATGCGTATAGATAATAATTTTATTTTTTGCCTTTTTATTGTAGGTCTTTTTTTGCTGAGCGCCTGTTCGCCTACTCGTAGACTGGCGCCCGGGCAACAACTTTTTGAAGGAGCAACCGTTGAATTTGTGAAACCCGATTTGCCACCTAAAAAGAAGGTACTAAAAGAAGAAATGATCGCACTGGTTCGACCAGGCTCCAATAGCCCATTTAAATTGTGGGTTTACAACTTAGTGAAGCCACCCAAAAAGCAAAAAGGATTTAAGTACTGGTTGAAATACAAAGTGGGGGAGCCACCGGTCTTATTTGATAATAAAATAGCAAACCGCAATAAACTGGTATTGTTAAAATACTTGAGAGACAATGGGTATCTGAATGCAACTGTAGAGATGGACACCATCAGTAAACCCAAGAAAGTAAAAGTGATCTATTCTGCTAAAATAAACAAACTATACCGGTTGAATAATATTTTTTTACCAGACGGAACGTCTGTATTAGATACCCTCACCAGAGAAAATCAGCAACAGTCTTTTCTGAAAAAGAATCAGGTCTATAAAGCAGAAAAACTCAAATCGGAACGAGTCCGCCTCGCTGTTCTAGCTACCCAAAATGGTTATTATGGTGTCAATGAAAATGACCTGTTTTTTTATATCGACACCACCAATTATATAGATTCTTTAGACCTGTACGTCCGATGGAAACCGAAAGTGGATAGCAGCAGCTTGAAAAAATACTTTCTGGGAGCAACAACCCTGTTTCCTGATTATACATTGATAGACTCGATGACAAATTTATCAGATACCATTCAACTCGACAATGTAAAGCTTATCGTGCGGGAAAATTATTTTAAATCAAGTCTTTTTGCCCGAGCGATAAGAGGAAAACAAGGAGAGGTATACGATGGTCGTTTGCAAGCCAGTACCCTCAATTATTTGCAAGATCTGGATGTTTTTAAATATATAAATCTCAAAAACGAGAAAAGAAGTGAAGGCGGGAAGAACTATCTTGACCAAACGTATTACCTGACTCCCAGCTCCTTTAGAACGGCTCGTATCGATTTTGAATCCAATACGCGCTCCGGTAGTTATTTCGGAATTCTGGCTGCGGCCAACTATACGAATAAAAACTGGCTGGGTGGAGCAGAACGCCTGGATTTAAATATATCGCTGGGTGGGGAAACGCAGCTTGGAAATACCACCCAATTTATCAATACCTTGGAGCTAACAACGGGAGCTTCCCTGGCTGTTCCGGGATTGATTTTACCATTTTTTTCTCCAAAAAAATATAATGATTACGTGGCGCGTACCCGCTTCACTTTATCCAACGGTTATCAGATTCGAACTGGCTTTTTTAATATCAATCGACTGACGGCACAAATGACCTACGATTGGCGGACCACCAGCAAACTACGTAATCAATGGACGCCCATTCTCATTAGCCAAAGTCAAACATTTAATATTACGTCTGAATTTCAGGAGCAGCTTGATGACAACTTACGGTTGAGTAATAGCTTGGAAAATGTATTCATACTGGGCGGGCAATATCATTGGACTTATTCCAATCAGGAAATCAACAAGAAAAAACCTTATGTTTTCCTTTCCGGAATTTTTAAATCAGCGGGTAATATTCCCCATGCGGTAGCTTCTGTATTGAGTAATAAAGAAGAGCCCTATAAGATAGGTACTATCCCGTTTAGTCAATTTTTGAAACTTAGCTTGGATGCCCGTTATTACAGACCCAGAAAACGGTATACAACAGCTTTTCGGATAGCCGCCGGTGTGGTGAAGTCCTATGGTAATGCTTCGGTGGCACCCTATAGCGAGCAGTTTTTTGTTGGTGGTTCTAACAGTATCCGCGCTTTTCGTTTGCGGGAATTGGGGCCGGGTGCTTATGTAAATCCGACTGTTTCACAAGTCGATTTTTTTGATCAGACGGGTGATGTCAAACTGGAGCTTAACGTAGAATACCGTTTTGATATCGCGGCCTACTTTAAAGGCGCCTTTTTTGTCGATGCAGGAAATATTTGGCTGCTCAATGAAACTATAGGTGATGATGAAGAAGGGCAATTTGATATAAATACGTTCTATGACGAAATTGCAGTGGGAACTGGCCTGGGTTTCCGTATAGACTTTGACTATTTCGTTATTCGTCTGGATGGAGCCTTCCCCATTCGAAAGCCTATAGCGGATGCAGGTTTTCAATGGACTTTCAATCAATTGAATTTTTTAAACAAAGACTGGCGCTCAGAAAATGTGGTCTTCCATCTGGCGATAGGATATCCTTTCTGATTTTTCTCTTCATCTATTTTTGCTGGCCAAACAGATCCGCTTCACACAACCCCCTCTCCCCAAAATCAATGCTCAAAACAGGAACTATAAAACAAAAAAACCAATAGGCTCTTCTGTCAAATGGTTTTAGTGGTCGTTTAATTTTTCTTTTTTCTTTATCAATTGTCTTCTGATTTTTTCGGTAGCCTCAACAAGCGCTTTTTCATACGTATCAGATGAACTTTCCGCAAAAATATATGGTCCGGGAACGCTTACTTTAATCTCTACAGTTTTATCATTCGGAGAGTCGTGTTCATTCATCTTTAGAAAAACGTCTGTATAAATAATACCTTTAAAGTAAGTGTCAAGTTTATTTGTTTTTTCGTGGATGAGGGCCTTCAATGATTGATCGACTTCCCAGGGCGCTTGAATATTTATTTTCATTGTATTTTGTTTTTATTGATTTCTAAACATAGCAGTTCTTAGATCACACAAATGTAGCTTCGCTATTTGTAAAACGTAAACTTGTGCGCTCCCAAAGTATACTCCTCTTTGTAGTCGAGTTGCATAAAAGAGAGGGGTAATATACAATAATATGATCTTTTTATAGAAGTTGTTTAAAGTTATCTCCTAAAGTCGAGGATAAGGGCTTGATGCTCTAGGGCAAAGCTCATTTGCCCGCCCATCCGCCAGCGGGAAATTCTTTTCAGAATTTAGGTAGCCATCCGCGTGCCACCAAAGCCTTTCTCAGGAGCCGAAGCCTTGGCGTAGGATCTGGCGTAGGATCTGGCGTAGGATCTGGCGTAGGAGCAAACTACGGGAAGGAGAATAGCTGAAGATCCACAGGATCAATGACTTACGCGCAGTCATAGGGATAACTTTAAACAACTTCATTAAAAAACAGAGGAATAGTGTGTCCTTTCGGCCATTCTAAACGTCATAAACAAGTAACGATTTTACTAAAATTTATGGTTCTTTGACAAATCCCGTGGTAGCGCCCAACGATAGAACAAAATCAACGTTTCCTTTGATCACTTTTGCGTTCATTTTAACATTGATCACGGGATTTGTCAAAGAACGAAATCTATCAGAGTTTATGAACAGAGCATTAGTATGGAGCCCAAATATTCTTTTTAAAAAAAACTGTCGTCTCGTCCTCATCATAATAGCTATGGCTATTAGATTCCGGGCGTTCCTCGGTTTTTTCCAAAAGCCCTCTTTGGTTCCTATGCAAAATCTATATATATAAACTCTATTTGTAACAGTTCAGCAGGATCTGCTTTAAGACGGAAGACCGAAGACGGAAAGCCTGCCCCGAAAACTCGGGGACCGAAGTTTCCCGCTAGCGCAGGCCCGCAGTCGTTTTACGTTATAAGGA
>Ga0114957_1002072_pt1 | contig 20001 bp, 14 predicted proteins | sample BantaG_FD_87175 | JGI IMG/M metagenome (GOLD analysis project Ga0114957, IMG submission 87175) | Marine algal microbial communities from Bantry Bay, Ireland - BantryBay_4 metaG | ecosystem: Host-associated > Algae > Red algae > Unclassified | place: Bantry Bay, Ireland | collected 2014-11-21 | reverse complement strand
TGTAAGGCTTCCTTCAGATTCTTCCTCACGGAAGACACCCTTGCCTTTGGCTACGATTCCTTTCCTTATAGGCTCGTTCGGGACTTGCACCCTATAGTATAACATCATGTATGGCACACAAAAGGGCGAGCGTTTTAGGCTCGCTCAATTGAATCTTATAATCGCACCATATTGGAATTGAAACGAATAGAAAGGAAGTCCAATCAAGCTCTGATTAAAGCTTATAATCGCACCATATTGGAATTGAAACATAAGCGATTTACTTTGATACATCCAGATTACTGGGCTTATAATCGCACCATATTGGAATTGAAACATAAAAAACAATCCATTGGGTACAATTTCCTTTCCTGCTTATAATCGCACCATATTGGAATTGAAACTTCTTTGAGAAGGTTGAACCAGTAAAGGCATATGACTTATAATCGCACCATATTGGAATTGAAACAATAAAATCTGACGGTTATTGTAATAACTTTGAGATCTTATAATCGCACCATATTGGAATTGAAACCTGACGAACTGGTTGCAAGATTGGAAACTATACAAACTTATAATCGCACCATATTGGAATTGAAACTCGCCTAATAGGTATAATTGGAACGGTGATTGATTCTTATAATCGCACCATATTGGAATTGAAACATTCCTTATCTTCTGAATCAACATTGAACCAGTCTATTCTTATAATCGCACCATATTGGAATTGAAACGTTGATGAATCAAGTACCTTTACATTTTCGTTTTTCTTATAATCGCACCATATTGGAATTGAAACTTTTCAATATTGTATTTAATAGTTGGGTCTGCAATCTTATAATCGCACCATATTGGAATTGAAACAGTTCATCATTCCACGCCTTTATCGTTTGCCTTTGTCTTATAATCGCACCATATTGGAATTGAAACGGTGGAGGCAATGGAAGAATAATGACAACCAATGTTGCTTATAATCGCACCATATTGGAATTGAAACACCGATCTTCCAAAGGAAAGTTTTCAACATCTTCTGCTTATAATCGCACCATATTGGAATTGAAACGTAGAATAAATCCAGATTGGGCTTTTGATATATTGCTTATAATCGCACCATATTGGAATTGAAACATTCTAAAATCTACTTGCATGTCTGATGTTTCTTCTCTTATAATCGCACCATATTGGAATTGAAACACAGAGTTCCAACCCCTATTCCAATTCCTCCACTTTCTTATAATCGCACCATATTGGAATTGAAACTGTATTTTTACTTGGTACACCTGCTGTTTGAATACACTTATAATCGCACCATATTGGAATTGAAACTCAAAATGAGACTCGTATCATTAAAGAATTTATTAACTTATAATCGCACCATATTGGAATTGAAACTTTGCTGCGATGTAAACAGAAACATCTAGGATGTTTCTTATAATCGCACCATATTGGAATTGAAACGCTTTTTTATGATCCACTGGTGTAATCAATACTATTCTTATAATCGCACCATATTGGAATTGAAACGTTATTCATCATTTATTAAGTTGATATACTGATTGTCTTATAATCGCACCATATTGGAATTGAAACACCATATAGATCAGATAACCAAAATCGTCTTTATCTCTTATAATCGCACCATATTGGAATTGAAACTACAAATCTCCACAGGTTTCGCAAATTGGTGTGTTCTTATAATCGCACCATATTGGAATTGAAACTCTCTGGGTCGTAGTTGAATATCTTTTTTGTGGCACTTATAATCGCACCATATTGGAATTGAAACAAAACATGCCCGTCGCGGTTTTCCTGTGAATGACGCACTTATAATCGCACCATATTGGAATTGAAACAAACCAAGTAGCAGCCCAGCAATTGGAAAGGAACCACTTATAATCGCACCATATTGGAATTGAAACTTGTTTCTTAGGCAAATTGTGACCCATTTACCATTCCTTATAATCGCACCATATTGGAATTGAAACTCTCTCTCTGTCCACCATAACCCTTTCTTAGTAATACTTATAATCGCACCATATTGGAATTGAAACTTTCAAAATGTGAAGTATCTTTCCCTTTCCAATTCCTTATAATCGCACCATATTGGAATTGAAACAGGCAAAGCGTAATAATGCTCTTTGATCTTTTTTTACTTATAATCGCACCATATTGGAATTGAAACTTGTTATAGTCTGTGCTAATTGTTGCAAAGCAAGTGCTTATAATCACACCATATTGGAATTGAAACAATTGAGTAACAACTATTGTTGGAATAGTACTGATACTTATAATCGCACCATATTGGAATTGAAACTTGTACCAGTCGTGAATCGCCATTCTTTCAATTTCCTTATAATCGCACCATATTGGAATTGAAACTTTTTATAAATGCATCATTGTACTCCTTTGTGTTGGCTTATAATCGCACCATATTGGAATTGAAACAAAGTCTATCTATGAACACGAAAACTGAAATTTTAACTTATAATCGCACCATATTGGAATTGAAACTAAATGAATTTGCTCGCTTAGAAGTCCTGGGAGAATCTTATAATCGCACCATATTGGAATTGAAACTGGTGGTTGCCAGGATTGTCGAAAAGATGAATGTGACTTATAATCGCACCATATTGGAATTGAAACTCGCTGCTACAGTCTATTGGATGCCAGGGAACAGACTTATAATCGCACCATATTGGAATTGAAACCATTCAAAGTGGTGTTTTCAGTCCAATTCCAACTGGCTTATAATCGCACCATATTGGAATTGAAACATTGAACCACAAGTTGGAACTGTTGAAATCAATAAACTTATAATCGCACCATATTGGAATTGAAACATGGACAAGTACAGCAAGGGATATTTTTGACGGGTTGCTTATAATCGCACCATATTGGAATTGAAACATATTTCTGGAATGACAAAATAAGTATCGTTACAATCTTATAATCGCACCATATTGGAATTGAAACATCTATAGGTATCGTAAACCTTTACTTCCTCGGTAACTTATAATCGCACCATATTGGAATTGAAACTTTAGGATCGCGGCTTCGTCTTTATTTTTTGTGTAACTTATAATCGCACCATATTGGAATTGAAACTAACCCATACCGTGCAATGCAATTTGCATATTTGTAACTTATAATCGCACCATATTGGAATTGAAACTTGGAATACAGATAAGCTTTATTATAATCTTTATTGCTTATAATCGCACCATATTGGAATTGAAACCCTAAACAAGAGAAGTTTACAGGCAATCCTTTTGTTTCTTATAATCGCACCATATTGGAATTGAAACAAAATATTTTCTTTCCTTCTATTCTTGATTTTTTTCCTTATAATCGCACCATATTGGAATTGAAACTATCCATACAATTGTCCTATCCATTGGTATTTACCCTTATAATCGCACCATATTGGAATTGAAACACTGGTTACAAACTTTTTTAATTTGAGTAGCTGACTCTTATAATCGCACCATATTGGAATTGAAACGCCGTATGTGGACGCATCAAAATTGGATTTATTTTTACTTATAATCGCACCATATTGGAATTGAAACATTGCATTGGAAATTACCCTCCACTCACTCATTTTTGCCTTATAATCGCACCATATTGGAATTGAAACAAGGCAAACTCAGAATCATCAAGAAATTGCCAATTTCTTATAATCGCACCATATTGGAATTGAAACACTCTTGCAATGTCTTTGAACTCAAAACATTCACCTTATAATCGCACCATATTGGAATTGAAACATGGATGATCCAGTCTTTTGCGATCTAGCAAACAGCTTATAATCGCACCATATTGGAATTGAAACATCACTTCCTTTGCGCCTTCTTCTGGCATTCCTTCCTTATAATCGCACCATATTGGAATTGAAACGATGGTGATTGAATTATATAAAAATGTAAAATTGTACTTATAATCGCACCATATTGGAATTGAAACCCACTTTTCGCTTTTACTTCTTTTTTGACACCTTCTCTTATAATCGCACCATATTGGAATTGAAACTTTATTTAATTTTATTTTTCGGAGTAAGTGTTTTTACTTATAATCGCACCATATTGGAATTGAAACACCAATTGCAAAACACCCACAGCACCTCCACCACTCCTTATAATCGCACCATATTGGAATTGAAACTTTGTCTATTATTAATTGCCTCCACTAGAATTTAGCTTATAATCGCACCATATTGGAATTGAAACTTGTCTAAGTGAGGAATAAGTACGCTCAGATCACCTTCTTATAATCGCACCATATTGGAATTGAAACGTGTAATATTCTTTGTATTGGTCTAACTCTCCTGGCTTATAATCGCACCATATTGGAATTGAAACCGTACTTACTTCCTTTGTGTTTGATTCTTTTTGCACTTATAATCGCACCATATTGGAATTGAAACCGAGGAAGGAGCCAACCTATTGAAAGATGTAAAATACTTATAATCGCACCATATTGGAATTGAAACCAAAATCCGTATCTTAGAGCCATTATCTAACTAAAACTTATAATCGCACCATATTGGAATTGAAACGGCATAGAACAATGATCTCTTTCTTCTAAATTAACTCTTATAATCGCACCATATTGGAATTGAAACAAAGATGAAGATCATTGAAGATGTTAGGTATGGCATCTTATAATCGCACCATATTGGAATTGAAACGCTTCAGGTGCTTCAATGATTGTGGAGGGTACAGGTACTTATAATCGCACCATATTGGAATTGAAACGGAGTGGTTTTAATAAATGAAATAACTTCAGATTGCTTATAATCGCACCATATTGGAATTGAAACAAATAAACTTTTATTTTTTAAAAGTTTATTTTGATCTTATAATCGCACCATATTGGAATTGAAACCTGTCTATTAAAAAAGTGGAGGTGATTAAAATGGCTTATAATCGCACCATATTGGAATTGAAACTCGTCTAATCGAATACCTACTGTTTCAACCATATACTTATAATCGCACCATATTGGAATTGAAACGGAGAACCAGAATGCGTGAAAGCAAGTTCTTTGTCAACTTATAATCGCACCATATTGGAATTGAAACTTTGATGAATATGATTTGGTTGGAGAATTTTTGATTCTTATAATCGCACCATATTGGAATTGAAACTTTTGAGAGTCAAGTATTCACTTTTGGAGATAAGTACCTTATAATCGCACCATATTGGAATTGAAACAAGTCTCATAAAAGATGATTGTAAACAAAAATGAGTCTTATAATCACACCATATTGGAATTGAAACCTAACTGCCACTCCTTTTATTTTTTTACTTTTTGACTTATAATCGCACCATATTGGAATTGAAACCTTATTATGTTTTTCTTGTATTGCATTAATGCATTTTCTTATAATCGCACCATATTGGAATTGAAACCGCCAAAATTCATAAAGCAAAACCGAATCTATTTCACTTATAATCGCACCATATTGGAATTGAAACATAGAAAAAGGCCTTAGCAAATAAAAACCAATCCCCTTATAATCGCACCATATTGGAATTGAAACGTAAGGTAAATTGTTTTAATTGGATTCATATCAAACTTATAATCGCACCATATTGGAATTGAAACATTCTTTTTGTTCATTCCAGTTAAATGATCCCATAGCTTATAATCGAACCATATTGGAATTGAAACGATATTATCCCAATAATTAAAGAGGTACAATCTGCCTCTTATAATCGCACCATATTGGAATTGAAACTTTAAAAAAGATGATGAGTTTACCAGGTGGTTGATTCTTATAATCGCACCATATTGGAATTGAAACTCGAAATCATGACATGGTGTAATAATGATGCTTCCATTCTTATAATCGCACCATATTGGAATTGAAACTGTTTCTCATTCCACGTAAGAAAACAGTGTCATGACCTTATAATCGCACCATATTGGAATTGAAACTTTTTAGCTTGAACACAAACTCTTACACCTTCTGGCTTATAATCGCACCATATTGGAATTGAAACTGTATCAAAATAGTCCCTAATAAACTGAACCACTTCGACTTATAATCGCACCATATTGGAATTGAAACCCATCTGACCCACTGATAAATTGACTGACGCAACTAGCCTTATAATCGCACCATATTGGAATTGAAACATCACTCCGAGTTCTTTCATTTGAGCGTAATATCTGCTTATAATCGCACCATATTGGAATTGAAACGTGATTGTTAGTTGAGTGTTGAACGGTTCAAATTCACTTATAATCGCACCATATTGGAATTGAAACCAGCAAGGCACTTGCGCCTACTGAAAAAGATAGGAGTCTTATAATCGCACCATATTGGAATTGAAACGCAAAAAGATTCAATTGATGAATTAATCGAGGTATTCTTATAATCGCACCATATTGGAATTGAAACAATTACGCGATGGATTTTTACGATTTGGAAACGCGAACTTATAATCGCACCATATTGGAATTGAAACATATATGGAATATAAGAAAACAAGCAAATTCGCAGGCTTATAATCGCACCATATTGGAATTGAAACGACATTGAAAAGTGTTTTGATATTGTTTATGATATTCTTATAATCGCACCATATTGGAATTGAAACATTTCTTCAAATGTTCCATCTGTTTTTATAATGCCATCTTATAATCGCACCATATTGGAATTGAAACAAGAGGGCGTTTCTACAATGGGGTGCAAGCAATATACTTATAATCGCACCATATTGGAATTGAAACTCAATTTCGGCAGTCCTTATCTCTTTCATTTCCTTCCTTATAATCGCACCATATTGGAATTGAAACTTCATGAACTCATACAATGGTTTTGGGAAATACTTCTTATAATCGCACCATATTGGAATTGAAACCTAATTAGCTCCTTGAATTGCTTAGAGGATAATCTTGCTTATAATCGCACCATATTGGAATTGAAACTTCGACCAAGCAAGGAAAACAGGTGAGCCTGTTGAGACTTATAATCGCACCATATTGGAATTGAAACGTTGAAATGGTTTTTGAAATATATATAGAAAACACTCTTATAATCGCACCATATTGGAATTGAAACCTTTAGATCAATCTAAGTAAAATAAATAAAGGAAGGCTTATAATCGCACCATATTGGAATTGAAACTACCAAACATTGCAGCCTGAAACGTTTAGTATTTCACTTATAATCGCACCATATTGGAATTGAAACCAAAATGCCGTGAATCCCATTTTGGTAACCTCTACACCTTATAATCGCACCATATTGGAATTGAAACCTTTCTACCTGTGAAGCAAGAAAAGAAGTTACGATATCTTATAATCGCACCATATTGGAATTGAAACCCTGAACTGTTTTTCACAACCACATTGCTTTTGGTGCTTATAATCGCACCATATTGGAATTGAAACGAGCTAGAAACTGAATTTGAAAAATATTCTAATTATCTTATAATCGCACCATATTGGAATTGAAACAATAGTTGAAATTTGTCAGATAATTATTGTTATGTTACTTATAATCGCACCATATTGGAATTGAAACTGAAGGGGTACTAAGTCGTGAGTTGTCTTTATTTTACTTATAATCGCACCATATTGGAATTGAAACTTCTATATTATTTACAACTACATTCGCGCTATCTGCTTATAATCGCACCATATTGGAATTGAAACACTGTACATCTAATCGGTAGTTTTTCATCTCTTGATCTTATAATCGCACCATATTGGAATTGAAACTTTCAATCTTGTCAACCTTTTGTTCAAGGATTTCTACTTATAATCGCACCATATTGGAATTGAAACTTACAACGTCTCTCTTGTCTCTTGTAGCCTCAGTTAACTTATAATCGCACCATATTGGAATTGAAACATGATTTGATCTACTAAGTAAGGAGTAAATTCGGTTCTTATAATCGCACCATATTGGAATTGAAATTTTTTAATTGACAATGAGGTAATGGGTAATTAATCCTTATAATCGCACCATATTGGAATTGAAACTTATCTCCAAGAATAATATCTTTGGAATCAGCAAAACTTATAATCGCACCATATTGGAATTGAAACGTTTCAAGCGACTAGTCTCTAATTTGCTATTTGCGCCTTATAATCGCACCATATTGGAATTGAAACGAAACACCATTATCTTTCATTAATCCATATTGGTACTCCTTATAATCGCACCATATTGGAATTGAAACACCATTATTTTCATACAACTCTTTATATAATTCACTCTTATAATCGCACCATATTGGAATTGAAACTTGTTTTATTTTAATTCGTGGAGGCTTTTAATTATCTTATAATCGCACCATATTGGAATTGAAACTAACCTAAACGTAACATTTCATTTTTGGATTTATCCTTATAATCGCACCATATTGGAATTGAAACGATGATTTTCCAACAATTCCGTCAGAAACAGATGTTACTTATAATCGCACCATATTGGAATTGAAACCCAACATGTTTTCCCTATAAGACACGGCTGGTTTGCTTATAATCGCACCATATTGGAATTGAAACATTAAAATCAAAATCAATATAATTAATTTCATAATTCTTATAATCGCACCATATTGGAATTGAAACTTGAAAACGACTTGTTTTTGGGCTAAAAATAAAATTCTTATAATCGCACCATATTGGAATTGAAACATCAATATCATCATATTTTAATGACTGCTTTCCATTTCTTATAATCGCACCATATTGGAATTGAAACGCCGTGAAGGAAAAGGCAAACCGCTGGCATTTTTGCTTATAATCGCACCATATTGGAATTGAAACCATATACAAGGAAAAATACAAGGGAAGCTATAAATCTTATAATCGCACCATATTGGAATTGAAACATATTTCAACTATATTTAAATTGTGCGTTTCTTGACTTATAATCGCACCATATTGGAATTGAAACCAACCATTAATATCTAGTTCATTATTCATTTAATTCTTATAATCGCACCATATTGGAATTGAAACGTAACAAAGCTGTCAGAGGTTTATCGTTTTCAACAACTTATAATCGCACCATATTGGAATTGAAACATTACATGAACATTTTCACCCAAAAGTTGAATTTTCTTATAATCACACCATATTGGAATTGAAACTTTAATAGCATGCAATAAACACGCTTGTAGAAATTACTTATAATCGCACCATATTGGAATTGAAACCCAAATATCCATTGCACCCCATTACAATCTCTGATTGCTTATAATCGCACCATATTGGAATTGAAACAAATCAGGGATTACATCTACAGAGGATCAAAAAAACTTATAATCGCACCATATTGGAATTGAAACAATTAGAAAGTATCAAGATACGATCTTTAACATTATTCTTATAATCGCACCATATTGGAATTGAAACAAGGTTTTGGCAGATTTTGCTATGATTGATTATGACTTATAATCGCACCATATTGGAATTGAAACTTAGTGCGGTTGGAGATTCTGAAGAGGGCATATATCTTATAATCGCACCATATTGGAATTGAAACTTGGTTATGAAATTCACAACAGCGGTCCCTGGTCACTTATAATCGCACCATATTGGAATTGAAACAAACTCAGATCCCAGATTATGAGGAGTGCAGCCTGGTCTTATAATCGCACCATATTGGAATTGAAACCCAAAAGAAACCAATGGACAAACCTGCATATTAACACTTATAATCGCACCATATTGGAATTGAAACATTTTACAAAAGATTGATTCCCAGCGTGTTACTTCTCTTATAATCGCACCATATTGGAATTGAAACACATATGTAACGCTACCCCTATAGGTTTAATTACGCTTATAATCGCACCATATTGGAATTGAAACTATTGACAGAGACGGCAACCATTACTTAACTGATTTGTCTTATAATCGCACCATATTGGAATTGAAACATTTTTCCCTGTCTTGATTCGTTCTTGTCTGCATCTTATAATCGCACCATATTGGAATTGAAACTTTCTTCTAGTCAGATAATAAACAAACTTTCTAAGGCTTATAATCGCACCATATTGGAATTGAAATTTATTAAAAGTGTGTACCTTATATTTGTACAATTGCTACTTATAATCGCACCATATTGGAATTGAAACCCAATAAAGGTCATAGTGTAAGACTTTTCAATTTCACTTATAATCGCACCATATTGGAATTGAAACTTAATTGACTATCTTCTATTTCTTCTAAGACTTTCTCTTATAATCGCACCATATTGGAATTGAAACTCTCCAATGCCATCCTGATTTGCTCCAAGAATAGCTGCTTATAATCGCACCATATTGGAATTGAAACCTAGGATGGTGCAACTGCTCAATGTCTAAATACAATCCTTATAATCGCACCATATTGGAATTGAAACGTATCAAACAAAATGGTGGTGGCTAGGATTGCATTCTTATAATCGCACCATATTGGAATTGAAACTTTGAGGAATTAGTTAAAAGACTGGATATTGATTTTTCTTATAATCGCACCATATTGGAATTGAAACGATATTTACCAAGGTTTATTTGAAGTAGATGATCTTCTTATAATCGCACCATATTGGAATTGAAACATTGCAAACTTTATCACATCGCTTATGTGAAATTTTGCTTATAATCGCACCATATTGGAATTGAAACTACATTATTTCAAAATCTATGTACTTATTGAGTGGCTTATAATCGCACCATATTGGAATTGAAACATCACAAAAGGGAAGTCGATGGAATAAAATTGATAGGCTTATAATCGCACCATATTGGAATTGAAACCCAAGATATTTAACTCCACCAAATGAAGCAAAGTCCTTATAATCGCACCATATTGGAATTGAAACATTCCAGGAGTGGGAAAGCATGCGGACCTATCTTACTTATAATCGCACCATATTGGAATTGAAACTTGTCATACCAGTACTGCAACCCCAACATACTCTTACTTATAATCGCACCATATTGGAATTGAAACATGAGATTGCGCTTTGCCCATTATGAACAATAGAGTCTTATAATCGCACCATATTGGAATTGAAACCATTATAAAATTTAAGAAAATGAAAAATCTATTTTTCTTATAATCGCACCATATTGGAATTGTAACCCTGTTTAGATACCTCCACGCACTTAATCCTGATTACTTATAATCGCACCATATTGGAATTGAAACAAGAAATTAATGACAAAACAGATATAAATATTTCTGCTTATAATCGCACCATATTGGAATTGAAACGTAAGTGTGTAATCCAAACAAACACTTCCTACAACTTCTTATAATCGCACCATATTGGAATTGAAACTTTATTTGATTGTGTTTTGAACTAAATTAATTTAACTTATAATCGCACCATATTGGAATTGAAACTTGTGTGAATAGATTTTTTTCGCATAGCATATGTGCCTTATAATCGCACCATATTGGAATTGAAACTTTATTTGGTAAGCATTTAGATTTACTCTTCAACCCACTTATAATCGCACCATATTGGAATTGAAACTCGCAAAACGATTAACAAAAAAAGATTTCAAACGCCTTATAATCGCACCATATTGGAATTGAAACATTAAACAATTTAAAACAAGTGCAGTTTTTTTATTGTCTTATAATCGCACCATATTGGAATTGAAACTTTAAAAGTATTATCTTTATGGCTCACACTTAGAGGCTTATAATCGCACCATATTGGAATTGAAACACAGGAGTTAAATGTATCTAATGGGAAGGGTACTAACTTATAATCGCACCATATTGGAATTGAAACCAAGTATTATTATTTACTATTATTGGATCGTCTGGACTTATAATCGCACCATATTGGAATTGAAACAAGATAAATAAACTATCATCCTGTGTCAAATGATAACTTATAATCGCACCATATTGGAATTGAAACATAAAATGGAAAATATTCCCTAAAATAACTGCTTTACTTATAATCGCACCATATTGGAATTGAAACGGGACTGGTTAATGGGAGGGAACGAGACTCACTGACTCTTATAATCGCACCATATTGGAATTGAAACCTTTATAATTGTACTTTAACCAACTCCTAGCCCTTCTTATAATCGCACCATATTGGAATTGAAACTACTTAAATGCTTCCTGAGACGGTTATTGTTTGTTTCTTATAATCGCACCATATTGGAATTGAAACGATTATACCAATAGCGGTATAATTGGTTTAATAAAACTTATAATCGCACCATATTGGAATTGAAACCTTGCTAACAATTGACGAAATTAGTAACATAGAATACCTTATAATCGCACCATATTGGAATTGAAACAAAGTTAGCCACCTAACAGAATTTGTAGATTGACCATCTTATAATCGCACCATATTGGAATTGAAACTATTGTGTAAGTAGTTCCAGTTATGCCAGTGAATTTGCTTATAATCGCACCATATTGGAATTGAAACGGAATATTTACGAGCGTATAGGTGACCATATACCATCTTATAATCGCACCATATTGGAATTGAAACAAGTTATATTCCAGCTTGTGTCCATTTGAGCATTTCTTATAATCGTACCATATTGGAATTGAAACTAGGCACAACTTGGAATATAGCAAATGCAGGATCACTTATAATCGCACCATATTGGAATTGAAACTTGTCTGCATAGTAAATACTAAACAATGCGTTAAGCTTATAATCGCACCATATTGGAATTGAAACTAACCAACAATAGTTGTAAATGTGCAAAAAGCAAACTTATAATCGCACCATATTGGAATTGAAACGGATTATTAAGACATTTTACAAACGTACTCCAGGACCTTATAATCGCACCATATTGGAATTGAAACCACGTTCATGCATATTTAAAGAACGTAGCAGCAGACTTATAATCGCACCATATTGGAATTGAAACGTATTTGCATCAGATGCATTTTCGTTGGTAATTACTTATAATCGCACCATATTGGAATTGAAACCGTTGGAGCAGAGCACGGTAAATTGTTTTATATTGCTTATAATCGCACCATATTGGAATTGAAACTTATTCACTTTAGAGCCATAATTTGCTGTTTCGTCAACTTATAATCGCACCATATTGGAATTGAAACAAATTTGATATAGCAACCTTTACATAAGCAGCCTTTCTTATAATCGCACCATATTGGAATTGAAACAAACAATCTTTAGCCAATCCGTTAAATGTCATCGCAGCTTATAATCGCACCATATTGGAATTGAAACGATCTATCTATTTCATCGTAAGAATTAGTTTGTCTCTGCTTATAATCGCACCATATTGGAATTGAAACTCAGTACTTGGTGTATAAGTAGCATTTATATTATTTCTTATAATCGCACCATATTGGAATTGAAACGCATGAACTAGCAATGGTGTCTGTAAGGGATTATTTACTTATAATCGCACCATATTGGAATTGAAACTCATGCAATAGACGGCATTATGTCTCTTATCCTTTGCTTATAATCGCACCATATTGGAATTGAAACTTCAAATAAGAACAATTATCAGGGTCATCAAATTTTTCTTATAATCGCACCATATTGGAATTGAAACTTAGCTGGCGACTTACGAATTTCTGTTATGTTCAACTTATAATCGCACCATATTGGAATTGAAACGCGTAAATTGAATATTTAAAAGAGTCCTTTTTTACTTATAATCGCACCATATTGGAATTGAAACGCGTAAATTGAATATTTAAAAGAGTCCTTTTTTACTTATAATCGCACCATATTGGAATTGAAACAGAGGAAAATTAAGCAACAACTTCACTTTCTCTTATAATCGCACTATATTGGAATTGAAACTTGGAAAAAATGGGCTTTCACCCTCGCTATCTTTCTTATAATCGCACCATATTGGAATTGAAACCCTTTTGTTCCTGGAGCACAAATCCCTGAAGCTCTTGACTTATAATCGCACCATATTGGAATTGAAACATTAAATACCAGCCTTTATAATAAATAACAGATATTCTTATAATCGCACCATATTGGAATTGAAACTGTATTAAATGGAAGGATCTGTTGCAGGCGAGAAAGCTTATAATCGCACCATATTGGAATTGAAACAATACATTCACCTTAATAAAGTTTTGAGCTACTAACTTATAATCGCACCATATTGGAATTGAAACATTACTGTTCCATCAGGAAAGGAAATTACATTTTTACTTATAATCGCACCATATTGGAATTGAAACATCAATCCTGATTATTATGACCCTATTTTTGGAACTCTTATAATCGCACCATATTGGAATTGAAACATTATTTTAAGACTGTTTACACGTCCGACTCTATCTACTTATAATCGCAACATATTGGAATTGAAACACGAATTGAACATTTATTGAAGCATGAGAACAACCAGCTTATAATCGCACCATATTGGAATTGAAACATACGGGATCTACTACAAAGCAATTAGCAAGATGACTTATAATCGCACCATATTGGAATTGAAACCTAGATGGTGGTACAACTTGGACAGTTATAAATTTCTTATAATCGCACCATATTGGAATTGAAACTGTTCAAAAAATAGACGTTTAACCCCTACATTTTCACTTATAATCGCACCATATTGGAATTGAAACTTTGGATATTATTGTTTTACATCCACTAAATTCTACTTATAATCGCACCATATTGGAATTGAAACTTGTGGAATCCATACAAAACACCAGAAGGATTAAAAGCTTATAATCGCACCATATTGGAATTGAAACCTATAACCCATATTAGCCCAATATTCGCCAGACATACTTATAATCGCACCATATTGGAATTGAAACGCTTTTAGTGCTTTTATTTCGCCCTCTAGTTTGTTTCTTATAATCGCACCATATTGGAATTGAAACCAGGTTGTTACCTTGCCCTTAATTGTCACCGCATTTCTTATAATCGCACCATATTGGAATTGAAACTTGGAGATCAACCTTCGCCTGAAAAGTTGCAAGAAACTTATAATCGCACCATATTGGAATTGAAACAAAGTTTGCCAATGGGATGTCTATTAAAATGACTTCACTTATAATCGCACCATATTGGAATTGAAACTTTAAAGACAGGCAGCAATATTTCAAATCATTATGTCTTATAATCGCACCATACTGGAATTGAAACATTAAATGATGTAAAACAAAAATTAAAAGAAGTCACCTTATAATCGCACCATATTGGAATTGAAACCAAGTAAATGTAGACGGCACTGTATCGCCATTGATCTTATAATCGCACCATATTGGAATTGAAACGGAATTGAATATAAACAAAATGTGTAAGGAGATTACACTTATAATCGCACCATATTGGAATTGAAACGGAAATAATCAAATGATGATTGTTAAGCTATCTAACTTATAATCGCACCATATTGGAATTGAAACTATTCTAAAAATGTATAAAGAATATGAGAAAGTGACTTATAATCGCACCATATTGGAATTGAAACGTAAATGGATGATAGATGCTGACACTCTTTATACTGCTTATAATCGCACCATATTGGAATTGAAACTAAGTGTAACTACAGTCGTCAATCTCGAATGTGAATCTTATAATCGCACCATATTGGAATTGAAACAGCGAACGATAGTTAACTATGAGTATCTCGGTTTTCTTATAATCGCACCATATTGGAATTGAAACATACTTGCTCGCATTTACTTCAATTTTATTTCTTCAGACTTATAATCGCACCATATTGGAATTGAAACTAATGACGAGTTAAATTATTTAAAGAGTATTTATGCTTATAATCGCACCATATTGGAATTGAAACTAACACATCTCAGCAGTATGTGGACGCATTAGGATTCTTATAATCGCACCATATTGGAATTGAAACGGTTTTACATACGCAAATTCAAAAGTATTTATATTCTTATAATCGCACCATATTGGAATTGAAACGTAATTGAAGCGATCAAGGATTTGAGAGGTGATGAAGCTTATAATCGCACCATATTGGAATTGAAACTTTGTTATTTTATTCCGCTAACTGGCAATGTTTAAACCTTATAATCGCACCATATTGGAATTGAAACTCGGTTGCAATTGCAAGTAGTGCGCTTATTAAGTATCTTATAATCGCACCATATTGGAATTGAAACCCGACGATGATAACATCGTTGATTCAACTGATTTTTTCTTATAATCGCACCATATTGGAATTGAAACAGTGATTACGACTTCTGTTTTACTGTAAAAAAGAAACTTATAATCGCACCATATTGGAATTGAAACCCTGGTGCAATTGGGAATTATACTTTCAACTATAATCTTATAATCGCACCATATTGGAATTGAAACAATGTTAAAAAGTGTGATTATTTACACTAATATGTGACTTATAATCGCACCATATTGGAATTGAAACTTGGTTTAATTGCATTTTCATACAAATAACGCTTTTTCTTATAATCGCACCATATTGGAATTGAAACGATCTTCTTAAATAAATTCCCCTTTCTGTAATTTTCTTATAATCGCACCATATTGGAATTGAAACATTCTATGATTACATATTGCATCAATAAGCTTTTTCTTATAATCGCACCATATTGGAATTGAAACCAGGTAGAAAGTGGATCGTATATTTTTACAATATAACTTATAATCGCACCATATTGGAATTGAAACTAAGTTAGGATATACGATATATTTGATTTATCTTCTTATAATCGCACCATATTGGAATTGAAACATATTTTTGAAGCAACTATTTCTGATTCAGATGGTCTTATAATCGCACCATATTGGAATTGAAACTTTCGAGGGGTTTTAGTAATAGCTGGACCAGGAGGGCTTATAATCGCACCATATTGGAATTGAAACCTTCATACATTTATTGTAAAGTATGATGTTTACTTCTTATAATCGCACCATATTGGAATTGAAACTATATTCTCCTTTTAACACTCTTCTTTTAGAGATTACTTATAATCGCACCATATTGGAATTGAAACATAATTCCGCGCTTTTCAATTTCAGATTCGTCAAAACTTATAATCGCACCATATTGGAATTGAAACGGAGGGGGTAAATCTGCTTCTGTTGTTCGTCCTTTTTCTTATAATCGCACCATATTGGAATTGAAACTATTGGAGAATTTGAATCTAAACAAGTATCCTTTTTCTTATAATCGCACCATATTGGAATTGAAACATTATTGTGACTAAACAGCAATACATAAACAATAAGCTTATAATCGCACCATATTGGAATTGAAACCAAGTAATCCACATAGAGGGTGTTTTGAGTGTAATGCTTATAATCGCACCATATTGGAATTGAAACGTAGTATATCACAATAAAGCCAATTTTGAAAATTATCTTATAATCGCACCATATTGGAATTGAAACGACATAAGTAGGCTTGAAAAACTTGGAGCAGTAGAAACTTATAATCGCACCATATTGGAATTGAAACATCGCTCGGAAGTCACGGAAACCAAATGATCCTTTCTTATAATCGCACCATATTGGAATTGAAACTCTTTTGGTCCTGCGACTTTGTACTTTTTAGTTTCCTTATAATCGCACCATATTGGAATTGAAACGTATTAACATTTCTTTCAGAAGGCAACAATAAGGAACTTATAATTGCACCATATTGGAATTGAAACTTGCTTTATCAAAACGCTTACTCAACACTTTCCTATGCTTATAATCGCACCATATTGGAATTGAAACTATGTTTTCATTAAAAATTGATTGAAAGTTTATTTTCTTATAATCGCACCATATTGGAATTGAAACCTAAGTCAAATTAGTGGAGGTTTTGATGTTTTTTACACTTATAATCGCACCATATTGGAATTGAAACATCTCAATTAATAATTGTTTAACTTCTGAATGTCTACTTATAATCGCACCATATTGGAATTGAAACACGGGTAAGGCCCGTCAAATTCTTCCATAAATCCAGCTTATAATCGCACCATATTGGAATTGAAACAATAAAGAAGTAAATGCATTTTTTAATCATTTATTTACTTATAATCGCACCATATTGGAATTGAAAATAATATTTTGATTTTTTAAACATGTTTAATTTTTACTTATAATCGCACCATATTGGAATTGAAACTATATAGTTTCAGCATCTTCTAATGTGTAATAAGTTCTTATAATCGCACCATATTGGAATTGAAACTGTGCAAAAACGCACAAGTCAAAAGAATAAACCTCTCTTATAATCGCACCATATTGGAATTGAAACTAGAAAAGCAATTTGTCAAGCAATTAGAGAATATCCTTATAATCGCACCATATTGGAATTGAAACAATAATTTGTGATAATTTCTCTAACGCATCTAGCTAACTTATAATCGCACCATATTGGAATTGAAACTAGAATAAAGAATTATAAGGAAGTTAAAATATCTGGTCTTATAATCGCACCATATTGGAATTGAAACTGATATTATAGTCACAGATATAAAAAGTGATGTTAACTTATAATCGCACCATATTGGAATTGAAACCCATCAACAACACAATGATGCTTTATGGAAATGAACTTATAATCGCACCATATTGGAATTGAAACTAAATACTCCATTGCATCCCCTACTATCATTTTATCCTTATAATCGCACCATATTTGAATTGAAACTTTGTTAAAACTATTTTTGAAACGACTTCTAAAACACTTATAATCGCACCATATTGGAATTGAAACTTTCTACATACTCATGATGTCTTAACATAGGGAATAACTTATAATCGCACCATATTGGAATTGAAACGAGTCCCAATTCTCTAAAACTATAAAACCTTTTCTTCTTATAATCGCACCATATTGGAATTGAAACTAAGTATTACTAGGTTTAGCTGAAAGTAAATATAACTTATAATCGCACCATATTGGAATTGAAACAAAATGGGTTTTATCGTAGCTTTCATATAAGTAGTTTCTTAAAATCGCACCATATTGGAATTGAAACGAATATAATAATGACATTAGTACTGAGTTACCAACTTATAATCGCACCATATTGGAATTGAAACTTTATAGCATTGGCGTATGATGTACCAAGTGTTGACTTATAATCGCACCATATTGGAATTGAAACTAAAAATCTGGATCATCTATTGAGTTTCGCAACATCTTATAATCGCACCATATTGGAATTGAAACGCTTTAAATTCAGGAAACCTATTGATTTCATTTTCACTTATAATCGCACCATATTGGAATTGAAACATGACTTTGAATATACTGGCGATCCACTTTTTGCAACTTATAATCGCACCATATTGGAATTGAAACTTAAATGGAATACAGGCAATTGTTCCGCTTAATTCTACTTATAATCGCACCATATTGGAATTGAAACTTGTATTGTCACTTACATTGGTGACATTAGAGCTTACTTATAATCGCACCATATTGGAATTGAAACTTTCCATTTTCATTTGAGACATATTCCATTATCGTAACTTATAATCGCACCATATTGGAATTGAAACTTGTCTATATAGGCTGTCAATGCATCCTTGATTGACCTTATAATCGCACCATATTGGAATTGAAACACGCTTGCAGGGTCAGTGATCGGACTTCTTAACCTGCTTATAATCGCACCATATTGGAATTGAAACTGAAAAGTATTAAACAGAATAGAACTAAGCATGTCACCTTATAATCGCACCATATTGGAATTGAAACGCAGATGACAAATGCACCTGTCCCAATTCCCTTGATGCTTATAATCGCACCATATTGGAATTGAAACGACTCTAATTTAAATGCAGGAAATGCAACAGAAAATGCTTATAATCGCACCATATTGGAATTGAAACATTGATAAACAAGGTGAACAACTTTTATTCGATGACTTATAATCGCACCATATTGGAATTGAAACTTTATCATAGAGTGTATTGTTTTAGTTTCAATCTTTCTTATAATCGCACCATATTGGAATTGAAACTTGGATTTTGGAATGAAACATCATTACAAGCTATTGCTTATAATCGCACCATCTTGGAATTGAAACCAAGCAACTGATGAAAACAAAGAAGGT
>Ga0114957_1002070_pt1 | contig 20019 bp, 26 predicted proteins | sample BantaG_FD_87175 | JGI IMG/M metagenome (GOLD analysis project Ga0114957, IMG submission 87175) | Marine algal microbial communities from Bantry Bay, Ireland - BantryBay_4 metaG | ecosystem: Host-associated > Algae > Red algae > Unclassified | place: Bantry Bay, Ireland | collected 2014-11-21 | reverse complement strand
GGCTCTACTCTTTTGTCTCCGAGTTGAGAACATTACGAGCTTCCAGCCTCAGCCCATATCCCGGATGGATACGAGTATCCTGTACGGATAAATCCTCTTAGGATTTATCCTCACCAACCCCTGGTAGCGACGCGCGTGCGATTGTAGAGGATGCACTGGAATTGCGCGGTTGCGCTGGTATGGATGTGGTATCGGCCGCAACGGCGCCAGCGGCACGAGCGACAGGTTTGCAATGTCCGGCGCGACGCCTGCCCCATCGTCGCACCAGCCTGTAGCTCGTTGGGGAGAGACTTGACTGCCGCCAAGACCCCTCGGGGCGCTGCCGCGTCCATCTGCGGCGGCTTGGCTGCTGGGGCGTTGACTGCTGCTGCCCGTTCTAGCAGTACCACCGCCCCGCCTTTTGCGCCGCCACCACCGCTGCCACCGCCAAGCGCCGTCCAGCGCATGGTGGCGGAGGCGACCGCCATTGCTGCGCGCAGATATGCGGATACAGCCAACCCGGCGGCCCGGGTTGAGGGGGCTACTTTGCCGCCAGCCACGCCGCCGACCCGCGCATTACCCTCCGCAGCGGTCGGTGCACGGACAGCCGGCGCAGCGCCGCTCACCGTGTTGGCGCGCCAGCGCGAGGACGAACTGTCAACTGCTTCCCTCTCACGCGCCAGCTGCAGCATGTCTTTGCCTGCAATCGGCGATTGCCATCGGTAGCCCCCTTTGACTGGTCAAATCCACGTACTGTGTGGATTGGCCTGTGGCATGCCCTTTGGGGGGTTACTTCCGCCTTGTTTATTTTTGTATTGTTTTGTTTGCCTGTCCTATCTGCATGCCGGCACTCACTGCGATCGCTTGCGATCGGACGGTCGATCGACCAGTGCCCTCGTTTGTACTAAATCACCATGGGCCCGGGGTCGCCGTCGTGGGCACCACCCGGCTCCCCATCGGATGCCCTTCCACAAAACTTCCTTCTTCCTCGCCTCTACGGCGATAGAACTCTCTCTAATGCTTGGCTACGGTCGTTCTCAACACACAGGTAATTGAACCAACGTGATTAATCCCACACCGGCACTTGGGGTGGCCGGGGAGTTGCGGGATGTTTCCCGGTGCCCTACTTCCCCCGTCTTTCGGCGTCCCACCCGTGAGTAGGACGTCGGATGGGGGCGAGCTGTGACTGAGCTCTACCCCGGCGCGTCTCCCCGCCTCGGCGCCTGTACAATAAAGCTGCGGGAACGGCGGGGCGTGGCGCGATGAGCTCACCCGGACGTGCCCGCTCCGTAGGCGGCAGTCTGCGTGTGTGGGGTGAAAGCCTACGGGCTTCGTATGCGCTGTAGGTGGAGCCTGCCTGGCGGCGGTCGTTCAATCGGACCGAACATTTCATGGGGGCAAAGCAGGCGGGGCGTCATTTCAAAGCGGGCGCCGCCCTGTGGGTGTATGAGAAGGGAATCGTGCGAGGACTGGTCCCGAGACGTCCACGAGTGACAGAGCAGATATTTACATCTGCATCCGTACTCATCTCACTGGCGCATCCGTGCCAGCGCTCACCTTCGCGCACGGCTGGTGCAGGGACAAGATAACACATCGCCCAACGTGCCCCTGAAAATGTGGCACCATCGCATGCTATCGACGCGCGTCGCCGTCTCCGACACGCGTCGCAGCGCCGCGATGCCGCGCGTGGGGGATCTCCCGTCCGCGCGATGCACCGAAGGACGGGCAGTTGCCGACCAGGCATCTGCCGGGGGGGGCCCTCAGGCGGCCCGGCGTGCGCGAGCATGACGGCGCCGGGTGTGTGCCTCGCCGCACAATGCACGACGTGGCTGTCGCCGCTGCTGATGGAGCAGTTGTTACTGATCCAATGGCGTTCCGCGCACGTGGCGTCACAGGGTCCAGGGACGGTGATGGCGGAGCGGCCTTGTCCCGCCCCGCTCGTGCAGCGCCCAATTTGGGCAGTGCGCGGGCCGCGCGGGAAGCCCACTACACAGCAGCCACGGCCGCGAGGTCTCGGCAGTAGAGGCGCCGCCGCCGCCGCCGCCGAAGGCCGGTGGCCCGGCTGCTGTCACCTCCGTTTCGGATGCCGCCAATCTGTTTGCAAAGAACCCCTCTGAAAGGGCGAGCGCACGCGACGCGCTTCTGCTGCGCGGCAGGACGGCGCGTCGTCGGCGCCGCTTCTTGCGTCGTGCGCGATCGCTGCGCCGCATGCCGTCGGCACTTTTCGGCTCGTGGAGATTGTTGGGTCCCGAGGCGCTTAAATGGGTCCGGCAGGAGCCGGATAGGCAGTCAGCCTGGCTCTTTCTTAAGCTTGTGCCTGTCGCCACGCACGCGCCGGCCGGGTTGGGCGTGCTATTTTTGGTGAAGCTTGGTGGCGTGGGCACCGACAGCCTGCCGGGCCTACCCCTTCTGACACGCTACCTCAAGTGGGCGTACTGTAGATGGGGTCCGTGTTTGTTCGTGTAGGCGGTCCACGAGGCGGCGCCACCGCTGCCACCGGAAGCGAGCGGCGTTGCGCCCTTGGGCGCAGGCGGCGGCGTCTCGCCGCTGCCTCCGCCGCCCTGATGGCTGCGTGCCGAGCGGGGCGCCCAACAAAGCGACGCGTTCGGCTACTTCTGAACACCGCCACCATGTGGCAGTTCTGGGGCGGCTGCCCACCAACCACCTGTGGGTCCTTGTCAGGGCATCTCACGACAGCGTCGGCGTCGTCGGGCCGCCGGAGCAGCTTCGAGCCGTGCTCGCCAATACGGCTCGGCAGGGTGGAAAGTTGGACGCAGAGTTGTCCGCGAAGGGATGTGTCGGTTAGTTCTCCTCAGTCGCGGCAGTTCCGCCAGGGTGGACCGCCTAGTAGAGCACCGCCCTACAAGAAAAATGTGTCGGTATATACCGGGCACGTGTCAACCTGATATCTCAGGTCGAACGGCCATAATACTCCGCCCAGTCTCCCCTGAGAGTCGCATGACATGTTGGCATACCTAAGATTTCGGACGTCGTCCGTGCTGAAAATCACGGGGACACACCCTCTGACGCATGCTTCCGAGGTATTTGGCCAAACAGTCGTTATTCGGATAAATCCGTCCCGGTTATATCCGCAGTAAATATGAGAGGGCCGAAGAACGCACCACAGGCGCCGAGAGAACGGGCAATGTGGACTGCAAACAGATTTTTATTCCATCTGTTGAACTTATTCTTAAACAGGATCAACTGACACAAGTCCGAGCTCATCCCGGAGAAATGCAACGCAATGTTGCCCGCGCAGATTGCCCGCCGGTTTGCCTGAAGGCGGACTGCCTGCGCAACAGGGCCAACGCTGAGCTCAGACGCCAACCTGATGACGTTCATCCTGCTGCTGACAACGAAAAGTTGGACGTGTCTTCTCCAGTAGCCATCATGGCCAACACGACGCTGCAGCGCGAGTTCGAGAGCGTAAGCGGTCCAGACCGTGCGCAGGTGATGCGTCGCTGGGTGGTGGCTGGGACCGTCGTTGAGGCTGGCGATGAGACGGTTGACGTGGTTTTGGCTGGGGTGTACGATTAAGAGTGATGGGGCATGGTGGGTTTGTACGAGGCGCACTCTCGCGTGATCAGGTTCTGTGAAGTCAAGTACAATTGGATTTTATCTCGTTCAAGTTCCCCGTAAATGCTGTCTTTCGTACATTTCTTTCTTCCCATCAGTTTTGAAATCACCTCACGGCAGCCGATCTCAAGTCGAGCGAAAGGAGCCTAAGTACTGTCAGCTACTAAAAACGAATGGCGATGGACTTACACTTGCTCACAGCCATCCACGTGTAGACCTGTTGGTCTAAGAAAGCTCAGAGTCAGCTGTCTGATCAGCAGCCGCAACTTCAATGCAGCGCATAATTTGACTTCACGAACTTCAACATATAGTGAGGTCATCGGGAGTGCACTAATGTAGATACTGGGTCATACTTGGCCAATACCGAACATGTGCTAGTAATGATGATGTGTGCTGGCTACTGTTTTTGTAACGTTTCATCGGTATTGCACATTTGTGGATGGATAGGATATGAGCGATCGTTTACTAAAGTTAGCTAGCCTACGCAATTGATGCAAAACCGTTACGCTGCGCCGTCGCCAGTGCGGCGGTATCATCATGCGCAACCTGTGCGGCCAGCGCTGCTGCTTGCCCGGGCGGGGCCTGCGGTGGTGGTGCCGCAGCGGGCGGCGTGCCTGCTGCCAGGCGCTTGGCATTCATGTGTCAGTGGTGTTCGTAGGCGTTGTTGACCCTCTTTGACAGCAGCGAGCAGCTGCGCCACGAGCACACACACAACGCTCGTGGAGCTCGACATGGGTGATGGCGCCAGCAAAGATGTGGCGCGCTGGTTGGCAGAAGGAGCGGTCCTTCTGACGGTACTCGATCGCGCTGGACGGCAAAAGGCGCAGGTGCTTCTTGTCAGCGTTGGAGATGCCCAAGTCAAGCTCGTCGAACACTCTCATGCGGTTAGTAGAGGGGCAGTTCTCAGGCATTTCTACGCTCCACCGCGCGGCGTGGGGGTCAATACCGAGGACAAAACCCATCCGCCCGTCGGTCCTCCCCAGCCTTTGAGCCGGTTGCGGCGGCTGCGCTGCGGCATGCGCACCGCCAGGAGGAACCGCAAATGCCGGAGTGGCCGCCACAGAGATAGCCCCCGTGGTGGCCGGATACGGCCGCCCCATTCATACACTCCGCCGAGGCTGGGCCCGGTGGGATCTCAGTCGGCCCCCAAGCGGTGAGGGGGTGGCCGTGGTCGTGTCTGGTGGGGCGGCAGCGACCGTTCTTGGGGAGGACGGGGTGTTGTTTGCGACCGGATGGGAGCTGGATGTCCCGCCAATGACGCGGCCTGCGACAGCGTGCTTTGCGGCCTGGTCCTTGGCGACTTGCGGCGGGGAGATGTTGCCCTTGTGGTTTGGTGGGTTGACTCCTCGACCGCCGGCACGGCAGGCAAGCCTGACGCCGCCGTTGCAGCAACAGCCAAATCGCCTGTCAAGAACGCACGTGCAAAAAGTCACGCACGAGATCCACATACAAGCAAACATACGAGCAAAATAAAAAAAAAGATTCCGGTTGGCCCATCACGATGTTAAGCAACTGTGACTGGAAGTGCTGCCCGCGTTTGTCACAACACAGAAGACTGCCGTTCACATCAAAAGAAGACCGTACGGCACTCACGCTGATTGGACAGGCTCTATGGTGTGCGGCGCGCTCTGCGTCGTTTTTGAGATTCCACGGCGGAGATTCTTCGACGTTGCCCGGGCTCGCCGAGATCGAGATGGCCCAACACGACTCGACAAAGACTACTGCAGCGCCCTAACATCACTCTGTCGCCGACTTTCAAATGGATGCTTGCATATGATAAGTCTTTTGCAGTCTTCCCGATTCTAGCCGATCCGGACAAGAACAACCTACGGTCCGCACAACTTCTGATTGGTCGAGAGGTCGTATCCGGCCGGATGGATGGCTGTCGTGCATCTGTTCTGCACAGTTGTTCTTGTAGGTATCGGCCACAATTGGGGAGACTGCAATACAAACCTTGAGGTAAACATGCCTTTAAGCACAAAGCATGTCATGGATCAAGAGAGAGAGCAACTACCTGCAAGTGATGAAAATCTCGAGAACGCCGCTCTCGAGCGCAGACCTACTGTCCCGCAAAAGAATGCTCCCTAGTAAATAATGCAAAGTGCTCCTCACCCCTCTCTAATATGCTAACAACGTCGCCAACAGCACAGGTGGGCACATAGTACGGCATCCCCGCTTGCACGATGAAGCACTCGATCCCATACATGGACGAGGCGTATCGATACCGGCCACGCCGATCCTTAGCGGGCTTGACACATTCCACATACGCAAAGCCCATGGGGCGCCCGTCAATGAAGACAGCAGCGTAGTGCGGCACTGCTCGAAAGGTCGATACGGGGCGTACTGCCACAGTCCCGTCGGGAAAGAAGACCCTCTCGGTTAAATTGATGCGCACCAAGTAGTTCCGACATCGGTGTGTGTCACAGTCCGACTCAACCGGCTTTGAACCAGAAATTAGGTCCGAAGCCAGATTAGCTCGGAAGTTCTTCTTCGCCATAACATGAGTGGAAATTGGGTTGCATCTTCTTGAATAAACACCGTGCGCATTGCCGCCAGTTCAGTGCCGACCAACGCGGCATGTGCACTTCTTGGTGGCAGAAGAGTGCAGTCGGGACCAGGACTTTGAGGCACTAGTACGTTTCCACAAGAAAGACCAGGAGCAACTGGCCGCTGGCCAGTTCTTTGTGCCCACTCGTTCGGCAGCTTGTTGTCACCAAAAAACTTGATGAGGTTAGCTTTGCAGCGTCGCATTAGATTCTCCTGCACACTTGCATGAGATCCCGAGTAAGATCGGATGAGCTAGTTGAGCGTCTTGATCTTTCGCTCCATCGGGAAATAGCCAGAACAACCAGGCCAGGGTACACGCCCGTAGCAGCGGAACATCGTCTATAAGAGTTGTGATTGTCGACAGACACAGAGGGAGTCTCGCGGACTTGCCGCGGTAGAACTTGGTGTAGTTGTCAGCAACAAAGTACTTGACCTCGACATCCGTCGCCGTAATGTCCGCCTCGAAGAGACCTCGTGGTCGGAGAAGCAAACGGAAAGCCCGGCTTCGCGCCACAAATATCGTGTAGGACGCGCTTGGCATACGTCCAGCCAGAAGTACTGGTCCTGAGAACAGAATAAAGTGCATCCAGTCAACAGCCTTGATCGACTTCCGGTGCACGTCGATGTTTCGCATGGACCTTGCTTGGGTCCTTGGCACTGTCCGTCGGGAAAATAGAAGTTCTTGCCCGATCAGGGCGACGGTGGCCTAGGAAACGATATACACTTCGTCCATGTCCTTTTCCACCCTTTTTCAGCCTGCAAACAGCTTCCAAATATGAGGTACGACGTTGAGCAGAATCAGGTGCATGAAGTTGTACGGGGCAGCCGTCGTACCGATGTCCCACACATGCTGAAGGTGCTGATACGCCGCGCGCATTGCTGTGCTCGGCACAATGAGAAGGGAGTAGCCCTTGACACCGGCCTTCTGCTGCAGACGGTTTTGAACCGCCACACTCTTTCCCTCCGAGCGAGCATTTTCCGCGGCAGACGCGTTAGCAGCGATGTTTGCTACCGTGTGCTGCCGCGTCGCGAGGGTTTACACTGAAATGAGCTGCTTGTTGGCCCTACCCGGCGTGGAATCATGGGGTGGGCAGTAGACGTGGTTGCTTGCCGCCATGTTTACACCTACAAATTCGCGAAGCTGGTTGTACATCAAGCTGTTTAAGCCCTCAGAATCGAGAGAGCTTGTCGCCACCTGGTTGGTCCGTACTAAAGTTGAGCACACCGGCTTTGAATACTTGCGTAGTTGGTAGATTAGGGACCTTGATCCCAGGAATCCCGAGTGCCAACTAGTTTACCTCCTCGACGATAGGGTGCAAAAATGATTCGAGGTCGACTCGTTGCTTAGAGCACGTCTATCGGTGCGCCAAAAAGCCATCTCAGATGGCATTTTGGCGATGAGGCATCTCTACCGGATCCTCAAAATGTCATGCGCCATCCTCAGATCGCCATCGCCATCCCCAAAATAATGACTTTTGGGGATGGGGATGGCGATGCGCCGAACGACAGGAACCAATCATATGAGCATAATCACCGACGCTCAACAGAATCACCCAGGGTCCTGAACAATCCACCTCTCCCTCGTGCCTCGTGATCCTGTCGTACTTTTCCGAGAAACTTCGTGAGCACAAATCTGGCTTGCCACCAGGCCACACCGATAGAGATGCCGCGTCAGCGCCATCCTCAAACTGCCCAAAATATGGTACTTTGGCGACGGTGGGATGGTCCACCAATAGACGTGCTCTTACGCCCTCGCGTGACGGAGAGATAAAGCTGGCACTTGTTGTTGGATCGTTGTTTCGGGCTCAGACTAAGCGGGGTGGCAACAATCGGCCAGCCTTCAGATCCGTTCTGCCGCTAAACTTGAAGGCCATCGGTGCGTAAATTGACGGGCACGAAGGTGCTGCCGAGTACCCCTCGGTCCCTTAGGAAACGGAACTTTTTCAAGTGGTAGTAGTCGAGTGCTCCGTCGGCATCCTCATCCGCGGCGAGGCGGGCCTACTAAATGTTTCCCAGGATGGATTTTCTGATGACGGGGTCGCCAAGAAGGTAAACTAGCCATGAAGCCAGGGACCAGTACGTCACCTGTCTCGCTGAATTCCTGTTGCTTTTGAAGCGTGGAGCGCTCCATGCACCGCACGCTGTTCGCTGCGCGCGTATGAACGTGAAGGTGAGACAGCCGTTCACATAGCAGTCAACATCCCGCGTCTGGATGTTAACACCTGCGTCAATAATCTGCTCCATGAGGTAGGGAGATCGGTGCTTGGCAGCTGACGTGCTCAACTCAAGTAAATCTGAAATCGCCGTCTGCGTCAGATCGTGATGAACCGTATAGGATTACAAGACCAAATCGGCTGCGCGGTCCTTGAACTCTTGCTCCAAGAGTTCAATCTCGATTGTATATATGGTTGTCTGATAACTCGGCGCAAGTGGTGCTTCATCGTGTGCTTCCGGTTCGGGATCTTGGAAAATTTCGGGTGGTGGAATATCTTGCGGACCTTCATCAGAGCAAACATCGCCACCTGCGACTCTTGACTCTGGCGTTTCGTCTGCATCGCATCGCCGGACGTTCCTAAATCCGCCTTGAATCACGGCAGCGCCAGATGCTGAGCAAAAGCCAGGAGTGGCCGGCGCGCCCCCACCTGACGAGCCTTCGGCTGACACCGTCTGTGAACTTGGACTTGCTGGTTGTCTCGCTGTCGTGCCTCCAAGGGACAAACGTCGGCGCTTCTCGGGCGTACTGCGCAAGAACCACGGCGCACGCCACATCACCTGCGGGCCGGCCCGGCCACTGTTCGTACACGCGAAGCAGGAGAAGGGGTATCTGTCCTCTCCGTCGGAGGACTGCATGATGCTGGCGGGGGGTTGGGAGGGGTGAGGGGGGGCCTGGACAACTCGGAACGGATGGACACGGCGATGTTGAAGTAGCCACAACCAGGGGATTTAGTGTCCTCGGCGGTGTGATGGTTTCAATGGCTAAGATCTGGAAGCACAGTGGATGCCGGAGGAGCGGTAAGTATACTGATTTCAACGTCCCATCGGACCAAGGGCGGACCAGCATTCTGGCGAAACACTGGAAGGTCTCGGAACAGCGGGATGCCTTTTCGATTTTTCCAGAGCCTGCTCAAAAGAGGACCAGCAGGCCGAGCAGCTGCTCTTCTGACCCTCAGCTTTCACGCGAGAGGGTGTCATTATTTTGTAGGCCTCCACGTCTTTGTCCGGCTTCACTTAATGTGACCTGTCACGTCCAAGCGAGAGGCCGTCGATGCCTTGCTGCGGATTTGGAGCTCCACCTGCGCCACATAGCGCGATGAGGTCTGCTCGCTCACCCTCCACTTCTTGGAATCACTGTTCCCGCAGCCCGTTTTTCCACACCGATCTTCCTCTTGTCGCGCAGACCTGAAGACCTCGAGAGGGCCCATCCCCTCCGATCAGAAGTTCGGTAGGACGTGAGGATGGTTTGAATCCGTCAGCAGTCGGGCGCGTGCACGCTAGTACGCTTTCATTGGAACATGTTCGAATTGCCACATGTGCCGATCACTGCTGATGAAGCCAGAGTGCCGGAAGATTTGTGGAATAACTGTACTAGTTCGTGACACCATGACTGATCGCGTGAGGATGTCTCTCCACGCTTCGCTCAGAGTGCCTACCCCGCTGTCCTAACGCGCTTGCCGCCGCACGACATGCCCGCACACCCAACGCGGCTGCTCCTTTCAATATCAGGCCAGCCGCCGCGCGACACTCCCTCCTCCGATGATTTGCCCGCCGTCCCGCCACGCTCTCTTCTGATGATTTGTCTGCCGTTCCGCCACGCCTCCCCGATTCAATGACTTTCCTGTCGTACTTCAACGACTCTCGCTTTGCGACGTGCCCGCAGTCCGCCCGAAATCCGTTCCTTCAATGGCTTTCCTGCCTTCCCGCCACGCGCCATTCCCGACGACGTGACCGCCGTCCCGCCACGCTCCCCTCCTGATGACTTTCCAATCATCCCTCCACGCTGCCTCCCCAATACTTTGCCCGCCGTCTGAACATGTCTCCTCCCGCAATGGCTTTGCAGCCGTCCCGCCGCGCCACATGCGCTTTCCACTCCGCACCCCAGAAAATTTCACGCGATTGTTGTTTGGCCGCTTGCACACACTGGGCAGAAACGAAGCGCCACACAACAACGGACGGCGGCATTGAAAGACGCACATGAGATGCCAATGACCGCCGATGCATTTAGGCAGCCGACGAGGCAACTATTCCGATTGCACGCAGGCGGCCCTCACCCTCACGCGCCGAATCATTGGAAAGCTTCGTCCAAACCTCTTGCAGAACCTGGTTTTGCTTCTCCTGCAGCGTGAGGTGCTACGCTTGTGCAGCCGCCGCCACCAAGATCTTCTTCTGCTGCACCTTCTTCTCGCGGGCGCCCTTGAAAGCGTCATTACAATCTTTACCGCCTATTTGGCAGCCGCCCCTTCAGCTAAGACGGCAAGCACCTCAGGTATAGTCAGTATTTTTCCACGTATGGCAGTTGAGAGTGTCCCTTTTATTACCCACGGGTGCACGGAATCTTGGCGCACAGTCTGGATAAGATGCCGTTTCATCAACTCCAGATCGACGGTCGTGACCTGCGCATCGGCCATCTTGCTGAGTTCCTCCACGCTCACGACCGTGGGGTCCAATAGCCACATGCCGACACGACGAAGAACTGTCAGCAACGCGTCTTCCGTCAGCGCGTCTGATGCCGCGCGCGCAATACAGCGCATCAACTCTGGCGTGTTGAACTGGGTGCCGGCGTCGCGACACTCACGCGAAATCTTGCGGACTCGTGACCGGACTTTGGGTTGATAGCGCCCGAACACGCTCGAAGTGTCCAGCGCCTGCAGGATGAGCGACAAATTTTGACGGCTCGGCGATGACATGCACGTTCGCACGTAGTAGATTCAGCAGATCCGTAGAGGAAAGATGGACCTTGGTACCATCTAGTAATAGAATCTTGGCCGCCTCCGGGCAGTATGAGCACGCAAGCTTGGCAAACTGCTCCGCCCAAACATCAAACACGGCCTTGTTGAAGCCAGAGGCTAAGCGACGCCACACAATCGCCCAGTCACTCAGGTGCGATGCAAGCGCCTCGTCTCGCGTAGAGCCGTTCAGTTCGAAAACAGAAGCAATGCGTACCCAGGAACTTGACAATCGACCACCACAAACTGAGGCGCCACAAAACCCGCCGCTGACACGCCAAACGCGGCCGTGCACGCGCCCGCCCCAGACGCAGAGGGTTGCAGGATGATCTCCGGCTTGGTGAGGCCGACGCCCTCAAAGATTTCGCTTGTACCCGCAATCTTGAACGTCCGCGAGTAGATGCGGGTCTCATGCATGTTCCAGACCTGAATGGAAGAGGTGATGCTGTAATCGCGGTAGATTGAACGCAACAGGGCGTACCAGCCCGCCACCACGTCAAACCTTGACTTCAGCGCCCGGCCGTGCTCCAGGGTGCCTACGTACATGCGCCTCAGCTGCAGGCGTCACCACAAAAAAGAACATCACCCAGCTGCGCCAGGCGAACGGAAGCCGTTGAAGTGAACACGTGCCGTAGCCGCACGCTCGCCAGATAGATTCGACAGGTAGCAAGCAACAACTCGCGACTGAGCATCTTGTGACAGACTGCGGCCGATGCTCGCATTGATGATCAAATATTCGTCCAGCAGGTACTACTCGGCCGGCGTGAACGGGGGGCCGGGCCCTTGCTTGCGCAGGTCCTCGTCACGAAGGATGATTATGCGGACATGGGAGGACGGCCGCCGAAAGCGCTGCGCAAGAACCGCGGTCGTCAACGTGCTGCTGTGAACGAGAGGTAAACCGGCGATTACTTTTTCGTGGAGCGCATGATCATCCTACTCTAGGGTCGCGCGCCCGCCGGGTGCCATCTTGGAGCACGCGAGGGGGAGGGGGGGATCACAGATTGAGCGGCCTTCCTCGAGGGGAGTGCCCGCGAGGGGGGAGCGGAGCCCGCAGCACTGAGGGTGAAAACACCTGATGAGGGCGGTTGCAGAGGCGCCGTCACCTGTGTGTGGGTGGACAAATACGGGCAATACTGCTCGGTCGGGTCGCCAGTACCTGTATGTACTAACTAGTTTGATTACCAGGAGTGCGCCCGATTTTGTCACCAGACGACGCCCCGTGGTGCCTCGCCCCGCTTCCCGCGCGGGCGTTATACCGATGATGAGCCTTTGAGTTGGCGCGTACAACGGTGGGCGACACTGTTTCCGTTCCGATTTTACGGATTTCCTAAAAAGTTTGTACAAACAGTCGGGGGCTTCCCGGTGTCGATTCGACTGCGATCTTATGGGAATACACAGTGGACTTCCCACGCAACCCCAAATTGTCAGGAACCGGTACAGGTGTCACAAACTGGGGGAAGGCAGATACTACAAACGGCACGTCGGGAGTGGTGACGTGGGGCTGTTGTATGTGCTGCGCGGAATAAAAACTCCCCGCCTCTGATCAAGACCGCCATCCCACACGAGATTAGACTAGTCGTGTGAGAGACTTTCGGTCGCATGGCTCCCGCCATCGACCGACGGCTGACGGACGACCCTTGGGGCCTCGAGCTGCACCCCACGACTCAAATAGGTCACCCGTTAAGTAAATTGCTTCCGGCGGGGCCATATGGTGGGCGGGGGCAAATCGACGCCTTGCGGTGCCGTCACGGTATCAGGCATACCGGCTACAGCGGGCGATCCCACGACAGCAGGGCCGTTGCCTACGCAACTCGGGGTAGGGCGGCTTGTCCGGACGAGAGGGCGGGGACGTGGTGACGGTGGGTCCACCCGCGCCATCAGGCGTTGCGGGACCATCGTCAGCTTTCAATCACATGAATCGTAGTGCAGCGTATGTCTCACATGTATGTCTCACATGCGAGGACTACCGGCACAGAAATGAAACAGATGGTCCTATCGATTGGTCCCTTTTCCATGATCAATCCGAACAACGGAACGAGGTGCTGCGTGAAGTGTCGGAGAAGCAAAGGGCGTGAGCTCTTTGGCTCTGTGCTGTGTTGGGGCAATCTGCCCGCAGCTATGAACCTCACGGCCGCCGCGCAACGTACAGACACGTATAGACTCTAGGCGCGGGGGACAGGTGCGCCTGTGGAAAGAGACGACACAGTGACATCCGAGTCGTCGGCGCTCCCGACGTCGCGGCCTTCGCACGCACGGGCAGCAGCGGCCAACGCGGCTGCACGTTCCGCCCGGCGGGTGGTCTTTTCAGCGACCGCGGCGGCATCTCCCGCTTCGAGTGTGAACGCCGACTAGGCGGGAGAATGTTCCGGACGACTTTGCGGGTGTACGTCTTCGATTGCTGGTTGGTGCGCATGCATTGGGCTTTGTGCTTCTTGCAATTAAATGCACTCATCGCCGTGCTGCTGTTGCACTGGCTACCGTGGTCGCTTATTGCTTCGAGGACGTGGCGCAAAAGCGGGTAAATTTGGAGCCGTACATTGGCCGCATGACGGGCGTTGTAAACTCGTTTGTAAACAGCGATGCCTCGTTCTGGATGCTGCGGGCGTCGGTCAGGGTCATCGGCGAGGTGGGATGAGTCGCTTACGTACCCGGTCAACCGCTTGTACAAAAGCACAATTGCAAGAAACATAGCAGTGACGGCTTTGTCGTACTGCGTGTCGCCGAAGGCGAGATGACACGCCGCCCAGTGGTACGTGAAACTTTTATCCACGCAAGTGGCTGCTTTATCGTCACTAGCCTGATAGCCGCTCTTGTCGCAGGACTGCACCGAGGCGCCCGTTCTGCGTCACAGTCGCGGAAGTGTCACTGTCGGGCACGCCTGCTGGCGAGTCGCCGTCAGCTGTGGAAGCAGGCGGCTCATATTGGAGCTTGAACGTGTCCGGGACAGCGAATGGCACTACGTGAACGCCTTGGTGTTATTCCTGTCTCATGAAAGTGACCTGCGTCTCATTTGGACCGACAATATATATGACAAAAAAATAACCAGGAAGAAACACGAAAATTGGCAATCGAGAATAAAACAAAAAGCAGACAAATTCTTCAATATGAGCATCTCGTTCATGAAGCGAGTATTGCTTACCTCCGAAAATTGACAGTTGCAAAAAGGAAGGGGGCAGAGCCGACGACACGGCGTAGAGATAAAGTCGAGCCGGTTGATCGACAACCCAGGTCGAACTATTAGCAGAGAGTTACCGCCTGTAATTTTGCAAGCCAATCATCATATCTCGCAGGAGTCACGCAGAGCCATTTACATCCACAATGAGAGTTCCTGAGAATTTGGGGCTGCCTGCTTGGGCCCGAAAACAGCATGGAGAGGATTCTGAACAAGACTGATTATTTTTCATGAGATCAACAAACTTCTTGAGACATTTTGAGATCATGGTGTGCGTTCTCAGTGCGCAAAGCTGCATGGCGAGACTCTGTGATGAGCGCTGAGGATTTAATGTCTTTTCACATGTTCACGTACGCTGTTGAATAACTGCAAGTACTGTGCAACCGCCCTTTCTTGGAGGTCAGCAATACCATCTCCGTATTGAGCGGCCTTCGTACTGAATTGATGGAGACTCCGGCGACAGAAAAAAGTGAAAACTTGCCCTGGTGCCGTCCTCTACGCTTTTCTGCGCCGGATCAGCGTGCAAATCCGAACATTGAAGATCCGGTAGACAGTGGGTGGGGAGCGCAGAGCGGGGGGACAGACGGCACAAAGGCTGGGGAATACATGCACGAGCAGGCGCATCAATGCCCTTGAGACACCAGATTAACGAACTTCTGCCACATCATCGCAGACTCTTCGTCAGAGGTGGTAGTAGAAATTGGCAGAGGAGCTCGTCAGAAGGAGCTCATAGAGCAGCACGGAACCGAACGCTTAAAAATGCTCGACAGAGAAGAGAAACGCACGCCACGCACATGAAGCATGTCATAACCGATCGCCTGATTGATCATTATGAGCCCGAAGCTCAGCGCATCCATCGCCGCGATGGCATGCACAAGTGTGGGATTTATTGCGTTGCTTCGTTAACCAGTCGATAGTGACCGACCGCAGACGCACGATAAAGCGAGCCCTATCGCCCAAGAGGAGAGGAAGAGGGACTTTTGTGCGTTCAATCGCTGATGGGGAGCCGGGGACGCAGACAATGGCCATACGCGGTCCCATAGTGCTTCTAATGGTTTGATGGTGAAGGGGCGGGGTGGATTGACCGAGCGATCGAAAGGATCGAACAAACCACCGAAGCAGGGACGACGAAGAAAGGAAAGATAATGAAGACGGCAGCAGCCTCCCAAAAAGCGATTCGCAAGTCTGTTGATTCCTCCGCAAGAACAGCGACTGTACAGGGGGGCTCCCTGGACTGAACATCAATGATTCAGAAGATATGCTGCAATAAGCTCGTAAGGCTACCGTCGACTTCAAGCTCAATGCTCTTTGCGCTTCGGAGCGACAAGTGATGATTTCGAGTCGCCTCTGAGTGCCGACGCAGGGTGCGCAACACTTGGCGCTTGTTTGCCTTGACCACCTTGGCCGTGCCGCAGTCATTCAGTGCCATGTCACAGTGTGAGCGGTGGTGATGGCACCAGCATTGCTTCAGAGCCAAAACTGCCCTTTACTCGAGTTGGTCGGCAGTGTACGATAAGAGCCGGAAAAATGCCGTCAGCGGCGTGCCATCATTCGTGAACGCCGCCACGCCCGAGTTGCTCGCGTTGCAAAACCATCTGAATGCCATGTAAAGAACGCGCTACAACACGGCGCTGCGCCGCAATTTCGCGCACTCGTCTGCCGCCGACTCGCTGAGCTGCTTGAAGACCGGCAGGTACGCGTAGGTCACCCACAGCCGTTCTTTGGTAACAACGCCGACAATGCGAATCCGGATTGCGTACAGTGTATGGGCTGTGGCGAATGGAGAGGAGCAGAACAATCGCAAAAGGAATTCAGAAACGAAAGAAAGAGAAAGCGAGCCGAGGTCCCATCGTAAGTGTTCGAAAACACCCAAACTCCCTCACTCACTGATCACCAAAGTGCCCGTCCCCGAAAACGCACGAGGAACGAGGGTGCAAACCCCAGGGGTTACGGGTGACGACCTGGACACATATGACTATCTCTGAATACATGTAAGCCCCAAAACACTTTGCCCCGTCCCTTTCTGTGCATGTCCATGTGTGAAAGACGAAAGACGTCACCGTCCATCGGTGCTTCGCTCTTCTTAGTCAACTCGGCAGGGCCATCTGCGCCGATTTAGCACAGACGTTTCTTGGTTTCGGCCACCACGTGCATCATGACGTCTAAAACCGGCAGTTCGTAGGCCTCACAGTTGAATCCTACTCGACAAACTCGCAATGCATATATTGCAGAACGCTCAATTTTGGCCGATCCGAACAGGAACCCGAACACAAGGGGTACTTTCAGTGTCAAACTCAACTTTTTTACATTCTTTGCGTCAGCCCAGCTTGAGACGTCAATTTCCAATTGACGTCAGAAAGACATCTGATGCAGTGGCGCAAGACAGGGCTGGATCATCTGCAACGACGACAGCGTCACGTTCTTCCAACCGGGATCGCAGCGTGACGAGACCCCCAGCTCAGCACAGCGCACGACGAGACACAGGCGGCTCCTCGTTTCCTCTATCCTCGAACTCATGTCCCCGGTACAGCATCACACGCCAGTCTCCTACGCCAGGACACCTGGACCGGCTGGTGCTGCGGATGCCGGCGCCACACCTGCTGCTTGCGGGTTGGTACAGAGCGGTATGGATCACGAACTTTGGTGCTCTTGCCAGTGAGTTTGTTTTGAATTATCTGCATTTCTGCCGTCTCCTTGCATGTTTTCCCGAGAGGTCCACGCATAGTGATGACCAAAATTTGTTCCTTTTTATACTCACGTCGCTGAGCTCTGTGACCGCTTTTTTTCTCTCGTGCTGATTCTATGCGTCTGTGGCACGTGCGACTCAGGGAACGAGCGGAAGTGCGATACTTGCCGTGTGGCAGGCCCCACGATGACGCGCTGTCTCGTCAACAAGGCGCAGAACAATCGTTGCGGCTGCAACGACGAGTCCTGCATGTCCTGATCGGCGATGTGCGCCATCTGCGACGTCGCGGGACATGAGCCCGACAACGTCGACGTGGCCATTGTCGCCAGGGCCTCACCTCAGTGGTCGTGTGAAAAGCATGACATGACGGGCATGCAGGTGCGCCTTCGAGGGGCGATCAAGAGCATTCCACCAAAATTTCGTGAGCAGAATGAGGCTGCCAGCGAACACAAGTGGGCGCAGACGGAGATTCACCCAATAGACGGGCAGCGGCTTCGGGCCCATGTGGCTCAGTCGGACGTTATCGATTTGACTGGTATGGGGGGTGCGGCCGCAACGACGGCCGTTAGCACGGCTGTGGGCGTTGCAGCAGCGGCCCAAGATGCTGGGGCCTCGAGACCTGCTCCTCGCATTTCAAGTGCATATGCCTCAGATGTGGGTGCGTGGCTCGCTAGTGTGACGAGGCAGCCAATTTACGCGCATCTCGATTAACGCGGCAACCGCCTAGGGTGGGCGCCGCGCAAGCGAACCCAACGACGCCTACTACACGTAACGTCAACAGCTTTGCCGGTGGCTCATCCAATCAGCTGTTGCCGTCGTCGGTTTCGCTTCCAACGCCATCCAACTCTCTGAAGGGGCGTCGGCAGACTCGCTCTAACGAGCAGATGGGTTGTGGCTGGATCCCGATCTTCATGCAGGTCGGCGGACAGTGGCGATTCCGGTAGCGCGATCGATCAACCGAATGAAGGTCGTCGGTGCGTCGCCGCTTGGAATAGCGGCGACGGACGCCAACCGCTTGCGGGCCCTGGCGCGCCGGGCCGCCGCCGAGTTTGCCCTCGGCGAGGGCGAGCGCCACACGTTCTGCTCCAAGACTCGGGCGGCGACGGAGAAAGCGATTGCCTACTGAGAGCGCAAAGACCCCGGCCTCGCCGCCTGCGAGCGGTCCTGGGAGGCGTGCGCCCTCTTCTCGAGGGCTACTACCAACGCGTTTGACTACGCCGGCCATGTGGCTGGGAGGGTCAGCCCTCTCGAGCCACCACCAGCGACGTCTACGTCCGTGACGGTGCCGCTGTCGGGCTCTCGGGGACCGGAACCGCCCGCTCTTCTGGGTGCGTCGAGTGACAGCGCTGGCGGTGCCACGGTGCAGCCGCGGACCGGCCCGGACTCTTTGGCACCCATTTCATAATCATAGTTTTTGTCATGGAAACCATACACGGACCATTCATACAGAAAAATCTGAACGACAGAATGACCATCTCCTAAGAGCCCAGCGACCATACATTCACTCCTCCTGGAAGCACTGTTCAACAGGGAGAATTCAAATGCTGTCCTCTTTTTGCCAGTCACCGCCACTGTAATCTACATAAACAGAGGAGCAATCTAATACGTCTGTTTCTTCGTCGACATCTTCAGTTCCTTTCAGCTGGCCGAGAGTCGGGGGGTGGGGAGGCGCTGAACCCATACATTCTTCCTGGCGAGCGTGATGGCCGAGTCCCCCAAAATACGCCCTTCAACTCATGTGGGGGGGGTGCAGGGCTGGGGGGCAATATGCGAATGGAGAGGGGAGGGATTACATATCTTTACTCTTCCACAGCGGGCGCCCCGCCGGCCGAAAACGCATGTTTGCAGCTGGGATTGCGCAGGCAGGGCTCATCCTCCACTTCCTGGCGCGGTCCCGAGGAATTCGGATTTTACGCTATACTCTGGCGCCCGAACCGCTGGATGACACCGACCATCGGCCGCTCCATAATTTGGAGGAGCCACTCACAATGCGCCACAAATCGAGTCGAGAACGCCATACTATGGCGTTGCCGGGCACCGCTGGGCTTGCTCTAATCGGTCAGAATTAGGTTACTGTCTTCAAGGCTCAGTAGCTAGGTGCACAAAAAATAACTGAGAAGACGCTTCTACTTTTCTGCCGGCGGGTGGCCATGGGCCACGACCCAATATTACCAAGATAATATTTATCTCATCAGCCACGGCAATGCTTTCTTTTTCAACATGTGAAGTTCCTGTGCCCATTCTTGTTCACTTCGTCCCGGCTGGACAGTGTCGTGAGGACCACTGGTCGCCAACCAGTAAGCAACGTGGCGGCCTGGGAGCGAATCGCAGTCCAAAGTATCCCGGACTTTCCATGGCACACCTGGAGGCCTGTGGAGCACCCTGTATTCATGTATATTCCGGGAAAGCCGGTATTTTTAGTGTGCCTGGCGACTGTCTGGACGCAGTTTCTGTTCGACGAACCCAAGATGTTGCGACGCATAACCCGGGATGTTTCGATGCAGAACCTGGGGCTTTTAAGACGTTTTTTTCTTGTAGAGCAAGCTGTCGGTCAAGGAAGTCAAGTCGTATAATCTCAATGCGCGCCTCTTCCCGACCTGAAACGGCGTGACCATCAAACTGACCACGTTCTTCTCGTGCCTGACCAAATGCGTGCCGCGCTTGATAGAAAAGTAGCGCAATGTCATGGTGAACGCCTTTTTCTACTCCTTGGGGGATACCAGTCGTACCTTCGAAGTGGCGGCTCAGAACTGGCTGTAGCGCTTCTGAGGACTATTCACGGTTCACACGACTCACCTTCTGACTCAAGATGATTTACTTAGTAGAATAGCCAGGAGACCCAGATGCCTGCTCAAGGATTGGAGCGCATCGAAGACCCTTCCCAGATTCCGAGTCAGATCCGCAACACCGGACTCAGCGACTCCCACTTACATTGTCAGCTTCTGTAAATGCGAATGAACAAGTCCATTTTTGCCAATCTTTCTTCACCAATTGCACTCCCATTGAGCGCTGTCGCGCCGCCGCTATCCGTCTGTGGAGATGCCGCCGTCGCCGCCGCGCGTGCTTCCTCCCTTTCTGCTGGCAGTCGCCGCGCGTCGGGCGCGCCTTGCGAGTTC
>Ga0114957_1002069_pt1 | contig 20025 bp, 15 predicted proteins | sample BantaG_FD_87175 | JGI IMG/M metagenome (GOLD analysis project Ga0114957, IMG submission 87175) | Marine algal microbial communities from Bantry Bay, Ireland - BantryBay_4 metaG | ecosystem: Host-associated > Algae > Red algae > Unclassified | place: Bantry Bay, Ireland | collected 2014-11-21 | reverse complement strand
TTTAACGTGAATAATATGTAAATCATTCTTATAAAAGACGGCAATTTATTAATCAAGTTACTGTTTATATGTTGTCATAATCTTAAAGTTTGACAATGTGCGACTCATTTTGAATACTTAAATCCTCTGACGCTTGCGTCGGGGGGCATAAAAAGATGTTTTTTATATAAAAACGCCTCACCACAAAAAGATCCAATTTCAGACCTATTATGTTGAGAAATTTTGACGAATGCTCCAACCGCTTACGGAAGGGTAGTTAAAGATTTGGATCTTTTTTACTGACAAAACCTCTCTAAATCATTATATCTAGCTAAATTTGCAATTTCTTAAACAAAGGAATCTTTATTGATCTTCTATGTTTTATATTGGAATACAATTTTAACCATATTGATGAAGTATTTGTTTCTTTTCATAATGTTTATTGCAAACTTATCTTTTGCACAGCATAGTGTATATAAGATGCCATATCCTGTCAATACGGATGTATATGATGAAATATGTCCAATTTTATCATTTGATGAAGACGAGTTATATTTTACAAGGGTAGGGAGTCCTGATTTTGACAAAACAATTATTGAGCATGGGGAAAATATCTACGAGAGTCTACCTTATGAAAAGTATTTGGCAAAGTTAAACCACATTTTTAAAATGATAACCAAACGTGATGATGTAGATCCTGTTTCTTCCTCTTTTAATCAAGATATTTGGTACGCTCACTTTTATGAAGGTGAGATATATAATCTTTTTCATCCCTCACATCCATTAAACAATGCACTGCCTAATAGTATATGTTCTCATTTTGGAAAGGATGGGTCTTATGTCGTAATCAATCAATTTGAGGAAGAAGGTGGTGTTGCAGCTGGATTTTCTGTAGTAGAAAAGAAAACTGACTCAGAGTTTTCATTTCCTGAACCAATTAATATCAAGGACTTTAATAAGACAGGATCAGAAGTAAATGTGAGCATGAGTATAGATAAGGAATATATGATTTTAGCCATGAAAGGGGACAATTCAAAAGGTGATAAAGATCTTTACTTATCTATCAGAGGGTATAAAGATGTATATAGCACACCAATACATTTAGGTGACGTATTAAACTCGCCATATCGTGAAGCGACACCATTTTTTTCACAGGATAAAAAAAGACTATATTTTGCGAGCAATCGACCAGGAGGATATGGAGGAACAGATATTTATGTAAGTGATCGCCTCGATTTTACTTTTAAGAAATGGTCTGAACCTAGATTGCTTAGTAGGCCAATAAATTCAGAATTTAATGATTCGCATCCCTACGTACAGGTTGATGAAAACTCAATTCTATTTACGTCGAATCGTGAAGGCACTAGTGATATATTCTACGGCAAGTTGATCCGTGATGAAAATCTTCTCTATAGTATAAAAATCAATGTATTTGTGGTAAGAGGTGAGAAGAGAGAAAGAACTAGTGCTGGGTTATATTGGGGAGAGGCTTACAGTGATGATTGGGGTAGTTTTTTCCGGACAAGAGATGGTAGGCATTCATATACTTTTGAAAAGAATATTCCTATGCAATTTAAGGCGGAGAATAGGGGAGAAATAAGTGATGTCGTTATGTTAGATCCTCAAGAGCTTCAAGATGCAGGAATTACAGAATTAGACCTTGAATTGGTTATTGAAAAAGGCAAAGATAGAGTTCCAGTATTTAAACGACCAACTTATAAAGATGATAGCAAGATTGCAGAAATAGAGCCTACAGAAGAAGAGAATTCACCACTCAAAAATAGCTTAATGCCTCTTGAAGTGAACAGTACCGTGGTATTAAAAAATATATTATTCGCAAGAGCCAAGCCAGATGTTTTGCCAATTTCTAATAAATCATTGCTGAAATTAGCGAATACATTAGCAAGAAGGCCTGATGTTGTTATTCAGGTGGAAGGGCATACAGACAATGTCGGTGATAGTAAGGCATTACTTGACTTATCTCTGGCGAGGGCTAATGCTATAAGAGAGTTTCTATTACAAAATGGAGCTAATTCTAGTCAAGTAAAAGCAAAAGGTTTTGGAGCATCACGACCAATTACTAAAAACCGGACAGAAGATGAGCGGAGTAAAAATAGACGTGTGGAAATCAGAGTGTTAAATCAAGGAAAATAACTATTTATATAATTTGATTTCCTTGCTTTTATATATTTGATAAGGTTATAACTTCTTTTTACAAAGTTATAAAATCAAAAAACACCCCTTTAAAATTGGTATTGTAATAAATACTCCTTTCTTTCGAGTTCACAATGTAAAATTTGCACCTGTCAGGAAGTAAAAGGGATGCTTAGAAAATGAAGAGATATGTATAATAAGAAGGAAGTAGAGGTAATTAAATTAGAGATACCGTTCGATATTAGTGAGTGGAAAACTTACCATACAGGTATATATAAGGGAGACAACGAGGATATCAGTATAGCTCTCCAACACACTATTGAACGTATGGTGCGTCTTATGCCTAATATTAAGAAATCATCCAAAATACTAGTTCTCGGTGGTGCAAATAGCTATCCTGCAGTATTTCTAGCTACTCGATATGGAAGTAAAACAGATTGCGTAGCACAATCTGATGAAGCTGCTAAGACGATAGAAAAATATGCCAAAGCTCATGGAAAAGAAGATACGATAACTGTACATGTTCAACCATTTTCAAAGATGATGTTCAGCGATGAAAATTATGATATTATTTGGTCGATGGATAATATTCATACAACTGAGAATAAGCGAACTATGATTCGTGAAGCGGCGAGACTTCTAGTTCCAGAGGGTAGATTTATTTTTTGTGATTATATGAAAAAAGGAAGCGGAGAATCTGAAGATACGGATGAATATATGACTAGCAAAGGATACCTCAAATTAGCTGATAAAGCGGATTTAGAACGTGTATATCTCAGAGAGATGGCAGGCGATGCTTCAAGACATCACGAGATTCTTCTCGAATATATTAAATCAAACAAAGCTAAATTAACTAAGCAAGCGGGTGCCAAAGAATTGGATTCTATAGTTGCTGAGATAAAAGATCGTAAATCAAAACTTGATGAAGGTGTGCTTGATTGGGGTTTTCTACAGTTTCAGATGAGGAATGTGTAACTCAATATTTTTGATTAGAAAATTGCTTGACTAATAGTAAAGTTTGCAGATCCTGAAATTTTAGGCTGAAATTTTCCAGCTTGAAATTCTTCATCAAGATATCTTAGACTTCCATAAATGCTTATTTGGGTATATGGAGAAAAATAATGGTTAAAAGATGCTAGCAATGTGGCAGATAATCTTGCCGCAGAAAACCAGATTATGTTTCCATCATGAATATTAGCATTCATAAATATTTGCGATGATAGGGTAAGTTTGTAATTTGTTCTTAGACTCCGTAGATATCTATAGCCATAGGTATACGTGAGACCAGCATCAGCCGTCTTTGTCGTTAGCATATCCAACTGATTATTAGCATAATATCTGTAGTTATTGGAAAACTGTAAAATTGCACCATAGGATCTTGATTGCATCCATTTGACATCCATGTTTTTAAAAGATTGGTGGTCTATTCTACCAGTAGCATATACTCTGATAAGTTTAGTCGGAGAGGAAGACCCTTCAGGATTTCTTGAAATATATCTGGTGCCAGGAGCAAAAGTAAATTCAAGTCTTGATCCTGAGTTTCGTTGTATTATTTGATCATACTGATAAGTATCGCTAATAATAAGTATTGCCCTAGTAGACAGTTGATCAATTAATTTTTCTTCGATTAAATAATTTATTGTTGTCTCTAAGATTTCAATATTTCTTAATCTAAAATCTAGAATTCTATCTGTTCTTACTGTTCCGACAAGGTCAGCGAATAGGGTGATTTCTTCATGCGATGGGATTCGTAGCAGAAGATCATTATCCTCTAAGGCTTGTAATATTTGTACGGCAGACCAGGCATGATTAACGTATTCTATTCGACCAAATCCAAACCCTAGGTCACCCACGAACTCTAAATTTTTGAAATTCTCTTTAACATTTGAAGGCTGAGATCGGCGATTGTCAAATGAAACTTCGCTGTCATAACCTAGTTTGAGATATTTGTTTTTGTGATAGGATCTTTTAGCAGTTTTACGACTAAGGAAAAGTTCAATTCCTTCTGCGATATTAGCCGTCGCAGATTGACTAATGGTAAACTGCTCTTTCTGATTATTTATATTTTTATTATGCACAGCATCAGCTCCTATCTTGAAATGAAAATCAACGTTGGAATCCACTACATTTACATGGTCAATACCTGATAGTCCTCCATTGGGGTTTAGTAGCAATTCGCTTCGTTGGAAGTTCACTTGCTTGTAACTATCCAAATCATAAATAATTTCTCTTTGAGAAATAATTGAGATGCTCAGCAATAGAAATATTATTGTAATTGGATATTTCATTTGGATTCGTTTTGTATAATGGTTCTCTCTTGAATCATAACGATGTGGTTAGGGCTATTGAAGTTTTGAATAAAAACCTTTGTATTTATTTTAACACAGTTATACTTTTGAAGATTTCTTCTTTCTTACCATTAATGTAAGTAAGGTTTAAATAGTATACATAGACACCGTTAGGAATTGTTCTGTTTTCAGAATACCCATCCCATAAAATGCCTCCACTATTAACAGTCAGATTGTCTGCTTCATAAATAAGAGCACCCCATCTATCATATACTCTGAACTCATTAATGATTGATACACTTCTACCAAAATAATTAATAGTCATAAAATCATTGACTCCATCATCATTTGGAGAAAAGATATTGGGTAGGTGTACTAGGTTTTCTTCGATTACTGTTAAAAACAATGAGTCTATGTCAATGCAATTGTTTTCATCAATAACGGATGCGATAATGTAGCCAGTAGAATATGGTAAAATATTTACCGAAGTACAATCATTACAATCAAGTTCTCCATTTACATTCCAGTTGGTAGTTTCGAATATTTGAGAATATTCTGGAGAAAGATCAAAGTCCTCTCCTAATCGTACTGTAGTGTCTATACCTAATTCTACGATAACTTCTGCTGGCTGATCTAAAGTAACATTCAATATTTCATTACAGTTAAATCTGTCGTAAGCAACGACAGAATACGTTCCAGCATTGAAATCGGATAATACTTGCGTTCCTAATGTGTCAAAAAAATCAACTTTTAAATCACCATATCCGCCTGAAAGCTCATTAATAGTTATATCACCATCCGAAAACTCAAAACAAGAAGGATCTAAAGGTTCAACATCAATAATTATTTCTAGAGGAGGCACAAATATAAGATTTAGTAAGACTGTACTATCACAACCTCTGCTCGATTCAAAATTCTCTGTATAGAAACCTGAGGATATGAGACTTTGGGAGCCAAACTGATATTGCTCTCCGATACATGTAGTATCTCGGGCAGAATAAGTGTCTGGTAAAATTGTAATTTTAAGAATGTCCGAAATAATTCTGCATTTTTCATTTTGTATATTTGTTTCATTCCCAGCGGATAAGTATCTATAGTAATAATCACCTATATCAAAATTTGTGTGTTGGATTGAAGATGAGGTGTTGCCTTCTATTGTTTGCCAATTAATTGAATCTAAACTTGATTCCCAAATGATGGCAAAGGACTCACCACCATCACTTATAATATCAGCGGTTATTGCAAGTGGATCATCGTCAACACATAAAAATATATTTGTAGACTCGTCTTCCAATCCTATAAATGAAGAAGGACCACAAGCACGAAAAGATATATTATCTAAAGCTAGATCATTTCCAGAACCTCCAGGGGCATTATTTCTAAGTGAGAGTTTTACAGTTGATTGGGTAGAATTAGTAACGAAGGAGAAGCCAAATTTGACCCATTCTTCTGTTTTTAGAATATTTCCAGTCTCATAGACAACTTCATCGTCTATTAAGAATGTAACATTAGGATCACTATGATTGCTCGTTCCGATTTTAATAAGATTTATGATATCTGCAGAAAACTCGTAGAGCGTATTTTCACAAAGATTATCGACATCTTCTTCATAGAATATTCCTGGCTCATAATCGGCATTCACAACCATCATATAACCATTAGGATCAGATGAGTTGTCTTCAATCCTAAGCCATCCAGGAAAAAGGCCAGCCAGCGCACTTGTCCGACTGCATATTGAATACGAACCATCATTTGGGACCTGCGTAGAATAAGTATAACCTGGAGCTATATTTGGATCAGTTAAAAGTACTGGTGCATTTCCTGATCCGAAATCTCCATCGGTAAAGATATTTTTCCCAAGGTTGCCACTGCATATTCCCTGAGTCATTGCTTGGCTACAGACTATGAGTATTAGGAATATTGTGGTTTTGAGTTTCATATTAAGAGATGGGAAGCAATTTAATACATTAGGTTTGGGTTTAAAGCAAGCTGCCAAACAAATTTAGGACTACGAACTTTCTGATCTTCTTTGAATAAATAATCTCGTCCATCTTCCATCTTCATTGGGATATGTAAATTTTTGGGATTGTCCATAAAACTAGGAAGGAAGTACATGTCATGGAATACTTTATTTTGAATTACATTTCGAGTCTGCTCGGCATCTATACCTATATGTGCACCAATATTCTGACCATGTCCTACATCTCTTATTACACCTACGCTAAAAATTCCATGTGAATATCTACCACCAACAGCATTATCCATTGCCCTATATCCAAATCTTGCAGGATATTCAGATTCTCCTTCTCGGTATTTGGTTACGGCTTTTCCATTTGTGTTGCCAGTCCAGAAAAGAAAGTTAGCATTGAAATAATTTTCTTGTTCGATCCATCCTAGACCTATAGACCCCGTTCTATATTGATCCCACAAGTTAAAGTGCCCAAATAAGTCATTGCCAAATTGGAAGAAAAAATTATTAGATCGATAATGGAAAGTTCCAAACCGCTGCGATGTGCCTATGTTATTATGAAAATAATCTAATGTATATCCAAAACTATGTGCACTTGAACCAGTATCTACCATTTTGATGAAGTTGATAAGTTGATCTTCTGCATTTCTTGATCCCCACAAATAATGTGCGGTTCCAAAAAGATGATGTTCTAGATGTTTGCCAGGAATTCCATAATTCTTAAAATTATATGTGAGATCATATCCTGCAGCAACTTCCATTCCTGCTGTTCCTAGATATTCACCGATAATACCAACACCTATATTATTTAAAGGACTTCCAAGATTGATTTTGACTTGTAAATGAATTTTATAATCATCACTTTGAGTTGAGCCTACAAAGCAATTTGTAAATATCAATAGTACACATATAACATTCTTTATCATTAAAAATTTTGATTTGGAATGCAACAATATCGGAGTATGTAAAGTCTTGAACAAGTAATAATCTTTATTTATGAGGTGAAAAGATAGGAATAATATGCACGAACAATCCATACTTTCGTTTATTTAGTATATTGTTAATCTTTAAGAGCTAAATTGATATCACCAATTAAAATCTTAGTTGAAACTATGATCAAGAGACTTACGTGTATATTTGGATTTCTGCTTGTGGCTTTATTAGCCAATGCTACGCACAATAGGGCGGGAGAGATCACATATGTGCAGACAGGTCCTCTTACGATTATGATGACAGTGACCAGTTATACCAAGACAAGTAGTGTGTCGGCCGATAGAGATAGTATTGAGATATTTTGGGGAGATGGAACTAGCGAATTTGTAAATAGAACAAATGGCAATGGAGAACCACTTGCCAATGATGTAAAGCTTAATTTATATCAGAAACAACATACTTATCCAGGCAGAGCTACCTACACAATTGGTTTTGCAGACCCAAATCGTGTAGCAAACATTCTAAACGTTAATTATCCGAATTCAGTAGAGGTAGAATTTTTTCTTTCAACCACATTTACCTTATTAGATCCCCAATTTCAAGGAGTTAACAGTTCAGCCATATTACTTCAGCCTCCTTTAGATCGAGCATGTGCTAATAAAGTATTCACACATAACCCAAATGCGTATGATCCAGATGGTGATAGTCTTTCTTATGAATTAGTAGTTCCAAGAAGTGCAGCTGATCAAGAAGTTCCTGGATATTTATTTCCAGATGAAGTAAGTCCTGGAGCACAAAATAAGATTGTTTTGGATCCAATAACAGGAGATTTTGTTTGGAATACACCAAAGCAACAAGGCGAATATAACATTGCAATACAAATAAATGAATGGAGAGATGGAGTATTACTTAACTCTATAATACGTGATATGCAGATTCTAGTTGTATCATGCGAAAATGATCCTCCAACGATAGAAGTAGTTGATGAAATTTGCGTTGTAGCAGGAGAAGAAATTAATCTTGAAATATTAATCGATGATCCGAATGAAGGAGATAAAGTCGGTTTTATGGCGTCTGGTGGTCCATTTGAAGTAGAAAAAAGCAAAGCAAGAATTGAAAATTATTCAGGATTTGCAGAGCCAGAATATACAGTCAATTTTGTATGGGAGACAACGTGTAATCATATATCAGATAGATATTATCAAATAGTGCTGAGGGCTGTAGATGATTCTTTTGCAGATAGTACAGGATTAGCCACTTTGAAGACAGTAAGAATAAAAGTTGTAGGTCCACCACCCGAGAATGTAGAAGCTGAACCCGAAGAAGGTGGAATTAGAATATTTTGGGAGGCTCCATACGCATGTGAAGTAACAGATAATAATTTTTTTCAAGCGTTTTCTGTTTGGAGAAAAATTGGTAGTTCAACTTTGTCTATAGATAATTGTAATCCAGGATTAACTGGTGGTCCATATGAAAAAATTGTTTTTCAGACTAAAGCAAAACAAGATGGACGATACACAGCATTAGATGATAATGTAGAAAAAGGAATCACTTATTGTTATAGAATAGTTGCAGAATTTGCTCAAATATCTTCTACCGGAAATCCATATAATAGAGTAGAGAGTCTGCCTTCAAATGAGATATGTCAGCAGCTTGCTAGAGATTTACCGATAATTACGAAGGTGTCAATTATGCAAACTGATGAAGTGAATGGTGAAGTACATATTAGATGGGCAAAACCCTTACCCAATGATCTAGATACAATCGAAAATGGACCACCTTATAGATATGAATTGTATAGGTCTCTAGATGATGGATTATCATTTAATTTAGTGCCAGAATTCACAGTAAATACATCAAATTTTGCTACTCCAATTGACACCAATTTTTTTGACCAAGGAATAAATACGGTGGAGATTCAACCCCATTATAATATCAAATTTTATTCTAATAGTTCGGAAGTAGGAACTTCATCAGAAGCTTCTTCTACGTTTTTGATGGTAGAACCTAGTGATGAAATTCATATTCTTTCTTGGAGTGAATTTGTGCCTTGGAGTAAGGTGTCATACAATGTGTTTGCGAAATTACCAGGAGAGAATTTCCAATTTCTAGAAAATGTTGGTGACCCAAATTATGTTCACAAAAATCTAAATAACAATGATGAGTATTGTTATTATATAGAATCAATAGGGTCCTTCAATATCGATAATATAGAAGATCCACTTATTAATTTGTCTCAAGAAGTATGCAGCACACCCGTTGACAATGTGCCTCCATGTCCTCCAATATTAGAGGTGTCAAACCTCTGCAATGATGGTACAGAAATTATAGATTTATCTGAATTAATTAATACACTTGCTTACACTCAACCTAATCTTGATTGCTTCGATACAGATGATGCGGAGGGATATTATATTTATTTTTCGGACACTGAAGGAGCGGACCTTATGCTAATTGATTCAATATTAGACCCTACAGTGAATCGATATTTTCATGAACCTACTCGTGGGATAGCGGGTTGTTACGCAATCACAGCGTTTGATGGGAATGGAAATGAAAGTGAATTTAGTAATGTCATCTGCGTCGATAATTGTCCAGCATATGAATTACCGAATACTTTTACGCCTAATGGAGATGGAGCCAATGAACTTTTTGTCCCTGTAATCAATCGATTTATTGAAGCGGTGGATTTTAATATTTATAATAAATGGGGTAATAAAATTTTTGAATCCACAGATCCACTTATAAAGTGGGACGGTAGATCAGCAAGTGGCAATGAAGTCGCTGATGGTACGTATTATTATACTTGTCGAATATTCGAACAAAGAGTAACCGGAAGTATCGAAGGGAATGTGGAACTTAAAGGTCACATTAATATTATTAGATAAGTTCAATTTTACTATTCTGCTATTTTGACCAAACAAATCAATATCCAAAAACATTGTATAATTACATTTGAATATTAGAATGTCAAATAAAAAGAAATAATCGTGTTTACAGGAATTATTGAACGCTTAGGGAAAGTTACAGAAATCATTCAAGAAGGTACTAATTACCACTTTACTATAGAGTCGGGGATAGAATCTGAAGTCTATATTGATCAATCAATAGCCCACAATGGAGTGTGCCTTACAGTTGTGTCAATAGATGATAATAGTTACGTTGTGACTGCGATTAAAGAGACCATGAATAAAACAAACCTTGGAGAAACTGCAATTGGAGATTACATCAACATTGAACGAGCAGCTATATCTGGTAGTACAAGACTTGACGGTCATATGGTTCAAGGTCATGTAGATGGTACTACTAAGTGTATTAATGTAAAAGATGTAGATGGTAGTTGGTACTATACATTCCAACTTGATAGAAATAGTGCACCATTAGTTGTAAATAAAGGATCTATTTGTATAAATGGAGTGAGCCTCACTGTAGTTGATCCTACCAAAGATCAATTTCAAGTAGCTATTATACCATACACTTATGAGCATACTAGCTTCAAGTCCTTGAAGGAAGGAGACACTGTCAATCTAGAATATGACATTATAGGTAAGTATGTGCAGCGATATATGGATAATATTAGCTCGTGATGGTGGTTGCTGATTTAACTTTTATAATTATGTATATAGCTATCTAAAATCTTAATTATGGATCTCGTTTATAAAGATAAGACAAACAATATAGAAGCAATAGAGGACAGGTTAAGAAATTTATCTTTGGCTTATAAGATAGTGAAATCAGGAGATATTGATTTACCGGCTTTAGTAGATGGAAAAAAGTCTTACATAGGTTACTATAAAATGAATCAATATATAGATCTATTGGATCGCGAAAAAGAGAAATGGTATTACTGTGATTGCTGATTATGAGATTTCATTACAATTTATTCATATTCCTCTTTATTAAATTTCATTGTGGAAATAGATTTTCTTCTACAATCTGACATACGGCGTGGCCTATCATCATATGGCATTCTTGTATTCGAGGTGTATCTTTCGAAGGGACTGATATGAGGATATCACAATATTCTGCCATCTTTCCACCACCTTCTCCAGTAAATCCTACAGTGGTCATTTTTTTCTCCTTAGCTATTTTTAAAGCTTCGATTATATTGGCTGAATTGCCCGAAGTAGATAAACCAATTATAATATCACCATTATTACCAATCGCTTGGAGTAGTCGTGCATATATTTGGTCATAGGAGTAATCATTCGCTACAGCGGTCATGTAAGAAGCATTGACATGTAGTGCTTCAGAAGGCAGTGGAGGTCTGTCATAATAGTATCTTCCTGATAATTCTGCAGCCAGATGTTGAGAATCAGCGGCACTTCCTCCATTACCACAGAAGAGAACTTTTCCTTTTTCACGATAACACTTTACTATGGCATCTGTTAGGCCATCTATTTTAGTTAAGATGCTTTCATTTGCTAATATTGATGTTTTCAATGCTATTGAATCTTCTATATTCTGCTTTATTATTTCACGATTGTCCATGTACTATGTCCTTTTTGTAGTAAATCAAGAAGATTGATGTGACTCTATTATTTCTTAGTTGATCATTGATTTGAGCTTCAAGATATTTTCTACTAGTATCTTCCAACTATATTTTTTCTTTTCCTCCAATATAGTTCTGTGCATTTCTATATGATCCGTATTATTATAAAATTTAAATATCGCATCTCTAATTGCTTGTGGAGTTGGATCTACTACATAACCTACTTTGCCATCAGGACACATTTCAGATAGTCCCCCAACATTGGTTACTATCATTGGTTTATTGAAGTGGTATGCTATCTGAGTTACTCCGCTTTGTGTAGCTGTTTTATATGGTTGTACCAGTATATCACATGCATTAAAATAATTAGCCACTTCGCTATCTGCTATGAAACCATCAAACTGGTAGATATCTTCTGCTAAGTTAAATTTTGAAATTAAATTTTGATACTTTTCCTTCTTAGCATAATATTCACCAGCTATAATTAATTTATAGCCCGAGTCTCTAAATTGGCTATCTGAAAATGCTTCCAGCAAAATATCCAATCCTTTATAATCTCTTATGAAACCAAAAAACATCATGTATTTATTGTCCTTAGGAAGTCCAAGTTTCTCTAATGCGATTTCTCTAGACTCAATTTCGCCAAAGTTGTCAAAAATTGGATGTGGAGTAAGAATCCTTGGTTTGACGGCATCAAAAAGTGAGATTTCGTCCAAAACAAATTGTGTCATGGCAACAAAACCATCAACTGGCTTTACAAAATATTTGGTGAATGGTTTATCTCCTATTCTAGATTCATGTGGAATTATATTATCAATAAGGGCTATAATTTTTGATTTTTTGTCCTTTTTAATTTGTCTTAAGATTGTCCCAAAAGCAGGACCCATAAAAGGCAACCAAAACCTTATAATTATAAGATCGTAGTTTTCCTTTTTGATTTTATTTCCTTGTGACAACCAATTAATAGGGTTTACTGAACTAATAGATCTTTGGATTTTTAAATCCTTTGGTGCAGAATCTTCTGAATACTGTGTTTTTCCAGGAAATAGAAAGTTTGGATACTGAAGACTAAATGTATACAGCACTACTTCATGACCGTGATTTTGAAATTCTTTAGCCATACGTTCATTATACGCTGCTAGACCGCCTCTATATGGATATGCAGGGCCTATGATCGCTATTTTAAGTTTCTCTTCGTTGATGTTCTTTGACTTTAGATATTTCTATTATGTGTAATGTACACTTTGTCACAAATTTAAAAAGAAAATGGAGAATATAGAGTAAGAGTATTGATATCAAAACTAAATGACTGATGTAAAGTGTGAAACTGATTTTTGAAATTTTAATGCAACAACGTTGCATTTTTAATGCAACGTTGTTGCATTTGTAGAAAATAATTTCTAGTTTTGTATTATTATTTATAATTCAAAAACTATATTTCATGTTAAAAAATACAATTTTATTATTTTTAGCGCTTTCTTTTGTGATGACATCTTGTGAAAAGGATGATCCAGAAGTTCCAAATGAAGAAGAAGTAATCACTACCCTAAATTACACATTGACTCCTGATGGCGGAGGAGATGCAGTTACTTTGTCTTTCCAAGATCTTGATGGAGACGGGGGAGGAGAGCCAACGGTAACAGGCGGTACATTGATGGCTAATAAAACTTATTCAGGTGAGTTAGATCTATTAAATGAGAGTGAGGATCCAGCCGAAAGTATTACAGAAGAGATAAGAGAAGAAGACGATGAGCATCAGTTCTTTTTTCAGTCAACAATCGATGGACTTTCAGTTGCATATAATGATATGGATGATGATGGTAACCCATTAGGACTATCTACAACACTAACTACAGGAAGTGCAGGAAGTGGTAACTTGACTGTAATATTACGTCATGAGCCAGTAAAGTCAGGTGATAATGTATCTTCTGGTGATATCACCAATGCGGGTGGAGAAACAGATATAGAAGTTACCTTTGCGGTAGAAGTACAATAAATGATTTTAAGATTTCTAGGTGCATTTTTTTTAAGTCTTGTTTTAAGCAATGGGTTAATAGCCCAGGGTTGTGACATATCTATCGAAGGATATGTGATTGATGAAGGCACAGGTCTGCCACTATCACACGCTAATGTTATAATTCAAGAATTATCTTTTGGTGCCAGTACAGATGAAAGAGGTGTTTTTTTATTTGAAAAAATATGTCCAGGACATTATCATATCATCCTTTCTCATATAGGCTGTGCACCACAAAAAATGCACCTAGATCTTATTCAAGATACTGTTTTGTATTCAGTATTTAGTCACACACCTATTTCATTAGATGATGTAATTGTAACTGGGAGAAAGAACAACTTAAACACCCAGTCCAGTCAATCTGTAAATCGACAAGTCATTGAAGATAATGCCAATGAGAATATATCTAGTCTATTAGAAAACGAGACTGGCGTCCATCTTATAAAAAACGGAAGTGGTATATCAAAGCCTGTTGTGCATGGAATGTACGGCAATCGTCTAATTATTCTCAATAATGGAGTCGCTCAAAGTGGGCAACAATGGGGCAATGATCATAGTCCAGAAATAGATGCATTTGCTGCGGATAAAATTACTATTCTCAAAGGTGCGAATGCTCTAGCCTACAGTGGCGGAAATCTCGGAAGTCTCATCTTAGTAGAGCCAAAGAAAATCGAACGCGAACCACACCTGCACGGGCAGGTTGGATATGCTTACGATATGAATGGTGGAGGGAATAGTATAAATGCGCGAGTAGGAAAGTATTCTCCGATTCTAGCATGGAAACTTAGCGGGACACTCAAAAAATCAGGAGATAAAAGAACGCCAAATTATTATCTAAATAATACTGGAATAGAGGAAGCAAATCTTTCTCTTCAACTCGAGAAATCATGGAATGAAAAAATCTTCGTCGATTTCTACGCGAGCACATTCAATACGACGCTAGGCGTATTAAGAGGTTCTCATATAGGAAATACCAATGATCTTAAGAATGCTTTGATTAGTGATGTGCCATTATTTACAGAGCCTACTTTTAGTTACGATATTGAAGAGCCAAAGCAACAAGTTTCACATCACTTAATTAAGATGAAATCTAAGTATTTCTTTGATGACAATCAATATCTAGAATTCGTATTGGCTTCACAGATAAATGATAGAAAAGAATTCGACGTTAGAAAACTTGAAAGGTCAGTGATACCGAGCTTAAGTTTGAAGCAATATACAACCAATGTTGAATTAAAGTATTCACATGATTTTAGTAGTGGATGGAAACTTAATGTCGGAAACCAAAATATAATAACTGATAACACGAATGACCCTGATACTGATATATTACCGCTAATTCCAGATTATTTATCATTTAGAAGCGGAATATATTCTACTCTAGCCAAAAGTTGGACAAAGACTAGTTTCTCAGCAGGTCTTCGATATGATTTCGAAGATCAAAGTGTAGCTGCCATATCACGTGGTGTTATCAAAGAGATTATACGTTATGATAATATTTTTCAGAATTTTGGTGGCGTATTTGGATTGAAATACGAATTGAGCAATACACAAAAGTTGTCATTTAATTCAGGATTTGCAATGAGAAACCCTGGAATTAACGAGTTGTATAGTAATGGTCTCCATCAAGGAGTAAGTGGAATAGAGGAGGGTGATCCTGATCTTCAAACCGAAAAAGCCATTAAAAATACCCTTGAATATAATTGGGTGCCAAACCCAAAATTCTCATTGAATAGTTTGGTGTACCATCAATATTTTGATGATTACATTTATCTCGATCCTCAAGAAGAAATACGATTGACTATTCGAGGTGCATTTCCAGTATTTAAATATGACCAAACAAATGCAAGTATATATGGGTTGGATTTATCCTCTCAGTTTATGTTGACCAATTCTATTTTTGGAACTGTAAAGTACAGCTATCTCCGTGGTGATGACCTCGAAAAAGATATTCCACTTGTTTTCATGCCACCAAACAGTATTTCAGGTAGTCTCGCTTTTAGAGCCAATAATGCAATAAGAATTTCATCAAAGACAAATCTAGAAGATTTCGAATTCGAGTTGAACAATCGATATGTATTTAATCAAGGAAATCTTTTGGATAACCAAGATTTTGTTTCTCCTCCTCCTGCTTATAATTTAATTGGAATGAAGTTATCTACTAATATTACTTTACCTGAATACAAGTTTAGATTCTATATTAAAGTTGATAATCTGTTAGATGTAGAATATCGTGATTATTTAAACAGACAACGTTATTTTGCAGATGAGACAGGAATGAACATGACGTTTGGAGTGAATGTTAAATTTTAGGTTCTCCAATTTTATCCAAATATTTCAGAATTATAGTCATAATTCTTTCTCCACAGTTCCCATCTCCTAGTGCATTGGTATGCACACTTCCTTTAGTTTGATTTTTTAGTTGATGCACTATTTTATTTTCATCAGGCCCAGTAACCACATTCCACCCCTCTTCAAGAGTTTCTATCCATTCTGTTTGCTTATCAATTATAATTCCAGGTACTTTATGAAAATATGTCTCTTTGATGATCCCACCAGAATCTGTGACAGCTAACGAAGCACCTTTTAATAGACTTTGCGTTTCCCAAAAACCGAGGGGCTCTATAACCACTATATTGTCTCCTATCAAATTGCCCAAACCAAATTTCAATATGGCTGCCTTTGTCCTTGGATGCATTGGAAATATAACTTGGCCTTTGTGTTGGCTTACAGCGCGTAGGATGGCTCCTAGCTTGTTGGCATCAGAAGTATTTGCATCACGATGGCATGTCATAAATACATAATCGCCTACTAGATTATATTTAGATCTCAGATCTTCTTCAGCTATATACTTGGTATCATTATAGAGTAAGTCAAGACTTATATCACCTGTTAAATAGACATTTTTAGTGATTCCCACTTTGATGAGATTATCAACACCTGTCTGAGTAGGGGAGAAGTATAAATCAGTAACACTATCTGTCAATAGTTTGTTGACTTCCTCTGGTATTGTTTTGTCCCATTCTCTTAGGCCAGCTTCTACATGTACTAATGGTATGTTTCTTTTGGCAGCACCAATTGCTGCAGCTGAGGTAGTATTCGTATCTCCATATACAAGTATCATATCTGGGCGCTCATCATCTATGATATCATCAAATGCGATCAAGAAATGGCCGATCATTTTATTGTGAGACATAGAGCCAATATCAAGGTTGTATTTCGGTGCAGGGATATCTAATTCAGAAAAGAAACCTCCAGAAAGATTATGATCATAGTGCTGACCAGAATGCACAATTGTTTCTTTGATTCTTTCACTTTTTGCAAATGTTCGACTCAATGCGGCAGCTTTTACGAATTGTGGTCTTGCTCCAACTACAGTGATTATATGATATGTTTTAGTCATTTCTATTGATAATTGGCAATAAGATAAATGCGATTAATCCAAGTGCAATATTGCAAAGCTGCACTGAGAAAAACAAGATGTTTGCGAATGAAAAAGCTGCTGTTTCGGGAATGCTGTAAAGCATCAATCCCTCCACGATCAAAAACTGATATGTTCCCATACCTCCTGGACTAGGAATTACGACTCCTAATGTTCCAAAAATAAATACGACTAGCCCTGCGACTGGAGCCAGGTCAGTGGTCGGGGCAAAAGAGAAAAACATCAAGTAGGTCATCAAATAATAACAAACCCATATGATCACTGTATGAAATATAAACATACCAGGAGTTCTCAAATCTTTAATGGTCAATATTCCTTCCCAAAAGCCTAGGATGATATTCCATATTTTACTTCCTATTTTTGAATCTAGAATTTTTTCTTTAAACTTCCATAATAATGTCAAACCACCAATTGCCACAAGAGCCAATATAATAATGTTTAATGGTGATAATAATGCAGATAACTGACCGCCCATTATATCACTATCACGAAAGTATCCAACAAAATTATCAAATGAAAGTATCAGCGTAATACCAATCATTATGAGCAAGCATAAGACATCAATTACACGGGAAGTAACAATGGTACCCATCACTTTCTCAGCTTCTAAATCTTCATACTTGGCCAAAAGCCCTGCTCTTACAAATTCTCCGGATCTAGGAATTCCGAGATTGACGAGATGTGTGATTAATACCGTACTGATGGTATTAGCAAGTCTTGGAGATTTTCCAAGAGGTTCGATGAGCATCTTCCACCTGATCGCTCTGGCAACATTGCTCCATATATAGAATGCAAGACCTATAAATACCCAAGTAAAATCAGCAGTGCTGACATCGGCAACAATCTTATTAATGAAATTGCAATCAGAAAGAGAAGTCCCACCAGCTATGCACTCTTCAATAAATTTTGTGTTGTACTTGCGATATACAATGTATAGAATAGTTACCCCAATGGATAAAAACATCAAGATCTTTAATATGTTTTTGACGGTCTTATTCATTGGTTAAATCAATAGAGTAATAGGGATATGATTAGTCTAATTTATTGAATTCATTAGGGAAAACAACTGTAGGTTTGAAGTCCTTCGCTTCTTCAGGAGTCATCAATGCATAACAAATGATTATTACGACATCTCCTACTTCAGCGCGTCTTGCAGCTGCGCCATTAAGACATATTACACCAGATCCTCTTTCACCTTTGATTACGTATGTTTCTATACGTTCTCCGTTATTGTTATTTACGATTTGTACTTTTTCACCTTCGATGAAATTGGCTGCATCCATAAGATCTTCATCAATCGTAATCGAGCCTACATAATTCAGATTTGCTTCTGTAATAGTAGCTCTGTGTATTTTTCCTTTGTGCATATATAATAACATAGTGTAAATGTATGATTTTTTAAAATATCGAAACTATCCAAATGGGAGTTTCTAGATTAATGTACTATTAATAGACTATTGCTTATTTATCACGTTAAATCCAAATTGGCTTCAATTCAGATAAAATGATCAATTGCTATTATTTTATTCATTTAAAGCTAATTTTGTAATCAGTTTCAATAATTGATAATAAACTAGTATCGAGATTAGTTCCAAATATCAATTCAAAATTAATCGTACCTATGAAAGTAATATTTAGACTATTCTGTGTACTATTTGTCACTCTATCTTTATGGGGATGTAAGTCATATGAAAAGGACTATCAAAACTTGACTGCGAATTCTGATTTCCTCCACACATCGATGAAAAAACTGACGGATATTATCATCCATGATATTTTTTCACCTCCTGTTGCGAGCAGAAATTATGTATACCCTAGCATTGCAGCATATGAAGCTGGGCGCTGGATGGATTCTAGTTATGTATCATTGACTGGACAGCTGACTGATATGCCTACCATAACTCCTCCTAGAGAAGGTGAAGAATATGCATTTGGAATATCTGCGACTACAGCGATGATCAAGACAGCAAAGCATTTTATATTCTCGGAAGACAAAATGGTTGAACATACCAAAGACTATCTCAAACATTTAGATACATTAAATATCGATCCTGCAATCATAAAGAGATCAATCGCTTATGGAGAAAGAGTATCCAACGAAATAATAGCATGGTCTGATGGTGATAATTATAAACAATCGAGATCATTTCCAAAGTTTTCTGTAACCGACGAAGATAAAAGATGGAAGCCTACGCCACCCATGTATCACGAGGGAATAGAACCTCATTGGAAAGATATTCGACCGTTTGTTATAGAATCGGCAGATCAATTTACCCCAGAAGTACCTACTGAATTTTCTATGGATAAGAATAGTACATTCTACAAGGAACTCATGGAAGTATATGATGTAGTTAATAATTTGAATGAAGAGCAACGTGAAATAGCGAGCTTTTGGGATTGCAATCCTTATGTAATGAATGTCACAGGTCATGTCATGCACGCAAGTAAGAAGATTACTCCAGGTGGTCATTGGATAGGAATCACAAAAATTGCCTGCGAGAATTCTAATGCATCATTTATGAAGACACTAGAATCTTATGCTTTGGTATCTATTGCTCTAGCAGATGGATTTATATCGTGTTGGGACGAGAAATACAGATCAAATCTTATTAGACCAGAAACAGTAATCAATGAACATATAGATAAGGATTGGTTGCCTACACTTCAAACTCCACCATTTCCAGAATACACAAGTGGTCACAGTGTGATATCTACTGCTGCGGCTGCGGCTCTAACGTCTATTTACGGCAATGA
>Ga0114957_1002061_pt1 | contig 20092 bp, 21 predicted proteins | sample BantaG_FD_87175 | JGI IMG/M metagenome (GOLD analysis project Ga0114957, IMG submission 87175) | Marine algal microbial communities from Bantry Bay, Ireland - BantryBay_4 metaG | ecosystem: Host-associated > Algae > Red algae > Unclassified | place: Bantry Bay, Ireland | collected 2014-11-21 | reverse complement strand
CTAAATGTGGATCGAGCTAAGTCGCTTCCTTCAAAGGATGCTTCTGTGAGATCTGATTGTGTAAAATCTACTTCGTACAGTCGGGAGTTGAGGAATGTTGTTTTCTTGATCTTACATTGATAGAAAGAGGCATGGTCCATGATGCAATCTTCAAAGCTGAAGGAAAGAGAAAACGGATTGCAATGTTCAAATTGTAGACCAAGTAATTTACTTCCTTTAAACTTCACATCTTGAAATGCAGTCTGGTAGAGCTTGGCATTACTCAAGTTACATTCTATAAATTCACAATCAATAAATCTGTATTCTGACAACGTTGTATTTTCAAAATTGCAATTGATAAATTGGCACCATTGGTACTCTCCAAGAGGCAGTGGTTTGTCAGTAAAGTTTTGTTTGATTAGCTCTAATTCCTCGTAATATTTCATACTGAGAAGAGTTGGCTTTCATTGAGAGCTCTCAAGACTTCACTCGGACTGACTGTCACATCATAGGTACATGATCCCGGTGATTTGAGTAGAGAAAATTTGAGTTTACCATTCGAGTTTTTCTTGTCATTTGCCATTGTGAGTAGCATTGCCTCTAAGTCACTTTGACTTGCTTTGAGGGAAATAGCTTTGACCTGACTAGCTAGAAAGGTATTGATTTTATTGCACTGTTTTGGACTGAGGAGTCCTCTATCTTTTGAGATAATATTCTCTATCAGCATCCCCATGATGATCGCTTGACCATGGAGGAGAGGAGTATCTGATAGCAAGTAGTGAGATTCGATGGCATGACCAACTGTGTGACCATAATTTAGAATTTTTCTGAGACCTTTTTCTTTTGGATCAGCTTTGACTACTGCTTTTTTGATTGCTACATTCCGTTTTACGAGAGTATCCCAATCAGTGATTTCTGTTTGTTTGAGGAGGAGCTTCCAAAGTTCCTTATCAGCAATAAGGCTATGTTTTATCACTTCCCCCATTCCACTTTGGAGTTGATCTTCTGGCAATGTTATGAGGTACTTGGTATCTATCCAGACGAGGTGAGGAGCATTGAATACACCAATCATGTTTTTCATTTGACCAAAGTCGATTCCAAGTTTGCCACCGACACTAGCATCAACCATACTGAGTAGGGTAGTAGGTACTTGGATAAATGCCATTCCTCTCATATAAGTACTAGCCGCAAAGCCACCCATATCTCCGATCACTCCGCCTCCTAGGTTAATGAGTAGACTCTTGCGAGACATCCCCTCTCTGATCATCTGTTCCCAGATTGATTGTAAAGTGTCGATATCTTTATTTTCTTCGCCTGATTGGATTTCTATAATTGAACCCTTTATTTTCGATTTTTTCAAGAATCTTGGGAGGCAATATTTCTTTGTATTTTCATCGACTAAGATGACAATTCTATCAGCTTTGATGTCCTTAGCGATTTGATTGATCACCGAGTATGACTTATTGATCTTGATCGGATGTTTCATCGTATTTTTTATTTTGATTGAGTGTGTGCTACTCTAAGTTAAGCCATTTTTCTGACAGAAATCGCATGAGGTTTTGCAACAAGTAATGATTTGGTCTTTGGCCACACTGAGCCAAAAAATTCAGATTTGCGATAAGCGTTAAGATAATCTTCTGAATCCCAATGACTGTATGTCATCATGATAGTCGGTTCAGATGTTCCCTGCAAAAGTTCGACATGTCTACATCCGTCAAATTCCAAAATACGAGGTTGACTTTCTTTGAAGATTGCCAAGAATTGGGAAATATCTTTCTCGTCAAATTGCAAGGTAACGATTCTAATAATCATACGAAGTAGATTTGTATTGTCTCATTGAGATGGAGACCGTGGAGTGTACTTGCCTTACCCATATTGATAGCGATCTCGAGCATGTTTCCATCATTGAAGAGGCAGACTATTTCACCAACTGGGACATCAGCATATGTCTTGCTAATTTCAGTAATTGGATCATTGTGTCTGAAGTATATCTCATACTTCCTTCCATTTCGGTATTTTTCAAACACTTCCCTAGAAATATTTGTAATCACATTTTCCATATGATCTATATGGATGATCGTACCTCTGATCTCGTCAGTTCCAGTCACTGGCTGCACACTGAGTCTTTGGGTAAATGTAGGAGAAGCATCACTACACTCCTCTATCAGTCCATTGATGATACATGCACATGTGTGGGCCAAGGTCTCGAAGAGAGAATCTTCAGAATGATTGGGTCTAATGATCCTTACTTTGGTAGCATCCAATTCAGGAAAAATGAGACTCAAAAGACCATTATCTGGTGCGATAAAGTATGAGCCGCCATGTTGATAGAGGATCATTTTACTCTCACTTGAGTAAACGGAATACACATTGATAATATGAATGGTTTTCTCTGGAAAAGCTGCTTTAGCAGATTTGACAAAGTAAGCGGCTGTACTGATATCATGGCTCGTCACAGCATGTGAGATATCCACCAATTGTGCTGATGGGATTTTAGAAAGCAAGCAACCTTTGAGCTTGCCGACATAATAGTCTGTGACTCCTAAGTCTGTGGTGAGTGTAATGATCGACATCTAAATAAAACGCTTGTATAGAGTAGATTTGTGTTGAGTATCTCTTGATAATAATATTAACAACCATAAAGATACATTGAACTCGCAATCCTAACGTGGAGATTGTTACTTTTATCACTACCTAATTAATAGTTCTTATGAAACATACCCTTTTGATTCTATTTTTTATCGCTTTGATTGGAGAATTAATCGGTGTACACATGGATTCAATGTCAAGGTGGATTACCAAACCATTAGTCGTTGCACTTATCCTCATCTACTATGTTGTGATCTCTAGGATGAAGCAACCCTTGATGATGCTTGCCTTAGTCAGTGCCATGTTAGGAGATTTGTTCATGTTGTTACCAGATGGTGCAGGTTTTACCCTTGGGCTTTTTGTTTTCTTGATTATGCATCTTATTTTGATTTCACTCTTCAACAAGACTCGAGAGAATGCACAATCCTCACAAAAGTTGATAATTGCTGGACCTACCTTCATTGTAGGTATAGGTGGAGCCATTTATCTCGTCCCTCAAGCAGGATCACTCAATATAGCAGTCGGACTCTATACGCTTGCGATTACCATGATGGCAGTTTTTGCTGTATTGAGAGTGAAGAAGATACCTGGTTATTGGATGGTTGTAATCGGAGCAATCTTATTTATGCTAAGTGATTTACTCATTGGTTTCACAAGGTTTGTCGCACCAGTTCCTATGGGAGAAGTTGCGATTATGGCGCTATATGGGATAGGTCTTTTCTTGATAGTTGAAGGTTACGTGAAGGGTGATGATGTGTTGGTGCAGTTGTAGTATACTTAGAATTAAATACACGATTAAATGAAATTATTTTACCTAATTCTTATAGCTGTATTCCTTTTTGGTTGTAACAAAATTCCTGACTGTACAGATTGTCAGTTAGAAGTTTATATCGACGGCAATCTCTTTGAATTTGATAATGTTAGGGCATATGGAATAAGTAGTTCTCCTGAAAGATTTACACTTAATTTTTCAAAAAAAGATGATTTTGGAATTGTTAGAGAGGGTTTTTCTGTTTTTAGGATTCCAAAAATTGAAGGAGTTTATCAGGTAGTTTCTGAACGAGATACAGTTGGGTCTGTAGTTGGAAGATATACAACATATTTTGCAGATGGCGATGTGCTTGGCTTTATTTACAAGCCCGACAGCATATATGAGCAGTCTGTCGAAGTTCTCAATTGGAATCCTGATGAAGGATTCGTTTAAGGTCAGATATTTGGAACTTATATAACTGATGGTGGGCTAAATTTTGATCCTGACACGATAGTGATTACTACTAATCTATTTAAGATCCAATGGGAGGGTAATCGTGAGTAAGCATCTCATCTTGATTTCTCTCTTCAATAAGCATAGAGAAAATGCCCAATCCTCTCAAAAGCTGATGATCGCTGGAGCTATCTTGCTTGCAGGTATAGGTGGAGCTCTCTATCTAGTCCCTCAAGCTGGAGCACTCAATATCGCTGTCTGGGTCTATACGCTAGCGATTACTGCAATGGCAATCTTTGCCGTACTCAGGGTGAAGAAGTTGCCAGGATACAATATGGTATTAATCGGAGCAATCTTATTTATGCTGAGTGATTTACTCATTGGTTTCACAAGATTTATCGCACCAGTTCCTATGGGAGAAGTTGCGATTATGGCACTTTATGGAACGAGCCTCTTTTTGATTGTAGAAGGTTATGTTAAGGGTGATGCTGTGTTGGTTGATTTGTAGTAATTAATACTATTCGAGATAGCTTAAAATCTGGTTATGAGATTTAGGTTAATTGTAACGGATTAGTCTAAAGAGTTATATACCCTTTTAAGAATCACCAGACATTATTAGAATAATCTTTGTCATGAAATACGTTATATTGGTATAAAATAGGATACTATGTCAACAATAGAGCTAAAGGATAAACTCAAAAAGAAGATCGAAGAACTCGATGAAGTTTCCCTTCTTGAACAACTACTAAGTATCATTGAACTGGAATCCTATAAATCTGGTGAGTTCAAAATACCTGAAGAACATAAAGCGGGCATAGAAGAAGGGTTGCAACAAATCTCAAAAGGCAAAGTCAAATCTCACAAGGATGTACTTTCAAAATATAAGTCATGGACTTAGGAGTCAAATGGTCAAAGAAAGCTGAGTTTGAACTTGACGAAATTCTAGAATATTGGAACAGTAGAAATGGCAATTATAATTACTCTTTAAAGTTGATTGCTTCATTTAACAAGACTATTTAAACCCTAATTAACTATCCAAAGTCTGGTAAGTCGACAGATAGGTAAAAGACTATTTTGTTTATTACACCTGCGATGAAACTACAGTATTTATAGTCGACATCTGTGATATGAGAAGGAATCCAAATTATATAAAATCTCTTTTAGAGTAGCCATTCATGGATGAAGGGTATAGTTTAGAATAAAATTTATCATTTGAGGTTTAATGAAGTTAGTGATTAAGGTTCAAGATTGGTTAAGTATAATAGAAATAAGAATCATTTTGCTTTTGTGGCTATTTATATATACTCAATCTTGCGTTGCACAAAAGAATACATTCAACATTGAACGATCATATAATTTCTCAAAGTCATACTATAATAAAGAGGCTGAGGAGTATTTTGCAGATCTAAGTACTTTTGGTTTGCTTTATGAAAGGAATACACCAAACTCTTTCTACTTTTTTGAAACAACAAAATTTTCCTATTTTAGACTTTTTGGTGATAAGCTTTTGTTTGGTATTAGCTATATGCGAAGTGAAAAAGGGGTGGAAAGTTCTTATTCATAAAGATTGAGCTTAATCCCTGAAAGTCTTGACCCAGAGTATATTGGTTATAAGCTCTCATTATTAAACTCTTCCAATGAGTTTAATATCAATTCAAGATATGTGTTCGGAGATTTTAAATGGGTTCAACTTTCAGTTTTTGGTTCTATTGGCATCGATATAGTGCATAAGTGGTCTTTAAAAAGATTTACTCTACATCAGGCTATTCCAATTGGGAGAACTACTCTGGAAAAAAAATGGACAGCGAGATATGCAGGTTCCGCGATTGATAGAATAATTGAACCGTTTAAAGACAAACAATATAGAAACTCACTTGCCCTAGGAGGGCAAATCGACTTAAAAACTAAATATGAATGGTTGTTATTATTTATTAACTCAAATGCAGCATACTACACACGGCTCAGAAGACCCAAAGATGATCCGATTAGAAGTTTTCTACAGGATGGAGTTATTGTTTCATTTAACACCAGTATTGGTATATCTATTAGAATATGAGAATAATAGTAATTGGATTTCTATTTATGTATTCAAGTATTGGAGTGAGTCAATTTAGCACTCATTTTCAAGTGCAATCAGGCATTTTGTATTTGAGTACCAACTATGATGACTTTTCTCTTTTTGAACCCGAAAACATTCAACCCCTACAGAATAACTCTTTTCCCTTACTTATTGGCTATCTTGGCTTTGGCAATAACTTAGCGTTGAATGACTTTTCAATATCAAGTAATTATTCTTTTGGTTTCAGAGGATATGCATATAGAGTTAATGCTTATTGGGATAAAACGGATGTTCTTTTCAAGTCTAGAACCTTAGAATTTGTACACACATTATTAGTCAAAACACCTTTGATTTCAGATATCAAAAATAGTACTACATCGGCTTCCTTTAACATTGGTGTTGAAAATGCATTTTCATTAGCAAGAAAAAGTGCAATTGACGGAGAAACCATCTTCCAGTCAAATGTGGTGAAATTGAAAATACACTCAATAGGTCTTTTGCTAGGTCTATCTTATGATGCTGAAAAGTTTACCATCTTGGTTAGCCATAACTATGATTTTTCAAATTTGATTGAAGAAATAATTACGACAACGAAAATGCGTAAATGGGGTGTTACATATCTGTATCATTTGTAACTCCCATTGGATAATTTAACTAAACATAGTCTCTGTTATTAGCCATAATGTTAGACTTAAAATTAAGCTTAGACTTAAACCTCCCTCCTAACAGCATCCACCACCTGGAGTGCATGCACCTCCAGATTGCACAAGTTCTCCGAGGTCAATTTTCTTCTTGACTGCAGGGATTCCACATTGATCTTCAGCTAGACAAGCAGTCATTTTATTTGTCAATACGAGATTGTCGCCTTTGACTTCTAGTCCAAACTTACCGATTGTCTCAGCTTGGTACTCTACTTCTATCTCTCCATCTATGAGGTCTAACTTTGACTCAGCCAGTGAGATGATTTTGCCCGTCTTCTCTGGAGTGAGTCTGTGATCAAGGTCATTATCGTGCCACAGTTGAAGGCTGATTACACTTTCTTTCCGAACAACTCCGCCACAGTCGATGAAGTGCTTATTAATTTGCCCAACTTCTGTGATATGATAGTGCGGTGCTACTTGAGTGCCATCTTCCATGATTATAGATAAGTCTGTAAGAGTCGCGAGGTGTTGTTTGAGTGCTGAAAGTTTCATGTAATGGTTGTATTGAGTGAGATTGCAAAGTTACTTCATTCCAAAGTTTTAAAACGACATTTTTAAGACGTTGAGGTTCCCTTATTTATTCTCAATATCAAACTTTGGAACTGTGCCAATAATGTCAGCTGGACGATTCGGTCTATTTGGTCGATTTGGAAAACTAATGGTATCCATCACCTCATGTCCAATCCAACTTGCAATCAATGAATCTACATAGAATTCTGCTTCTTCAATTGCCTCTTGCTTACATTGATTGAGTCTCTTGATGTGATATTCTTTCCTCTTTTTTTCAATCCGTTCAGCCTTGATTGCAGCTTCGTCCAACGGCTCGACGCATCCTACCATGGTAGCGATGACGAGTAAAAATACGAAAGAGAAATTGTGTTTCATTTCTTATTAGTTGCCGATGAGATCTCTGATCTCTTCTATTTGCTTTGCCTTGATAGAGTCAAGAGACTCATTGTAATAATCTTGATGTTTGATGTCACAGATTGAGTCGTAATGCTTGCGCATACTATCTCGCTGAGTTGTAAAGGTGCTGTCAGCTTGAATGACTAACAACTTTTTTCTTTCGAGTTGCTCATACTCACCACAATTACTTAAAAAGAATATGGCGAATATCCAGAGTATGATCTTCACACTAATCTTCATTGATCACAATGTTTTTTCTCTTGAGTTCAAAGTTTTGTCCAAGGTAGACCTTCTTGACCATCTCATCAGCTGCAAGTTCTTCTGCAGTACCTGACTTGAGTATTTTTCCTTCAAACATCAGATAGGCTCTATCTGTAATTGACAACGTCTCTTGGACATTGTGGTCTGTGATGAGGATACCGATGTTTTTGTTTTTGAGCTTAGCGACGATGTATTGGATATCTTCGACTGCGATTGGATCGATCCCTGCAAATGGTTCATCGAGTAGGATGAACTTTGGGTCTGAAGCGAGTGCTCTTGCTATTTCTGTCCTTCTCCGTTCACCACCACTTAGGCTATCTCCATTGTTCTTTCTCACTTTATGTAATCCAAATTCATCAATGAGTGACTCGAGCTTATCTTTCTGTTCTGCTTTTGTCATATTCATCATCTCTAAGATTGCTGAGATATTATCTTCAACTGAGAGTTTACGGAAGACTGATGGCTCTTGTGGGAGATATCCTATTCCTTTCTGAGCTCGCTTATACATTGGTAGGTTAGTGATGTCTTCATCTTCAAGATAGACTCTTCCTTTAGTCGGTTGGACGAATCCAACTGTCATATAGAATGTTGTCGTTTTACCAGCACCATTTGGTCCTAATAGCCCAACGATTTCTCCTTGGTTGACACTGAGACTAACTGATCTTACGACCTCTCTTTGTCCATAGACTTTGACCAGATTTTCTGACTTGAGTTGTATCATAGATTATATTTCGTCCCAGTTAATAAGCAATTCAATATCCCAATTTTCTCTCAGTTTTTCAAGAGTTATCGCTTTAATTTCTTCTGCTTGCTTGCGCTTTAAGAGATCACCTGTGTCCCATTTACCGTTAAGGTTATCATCCTTGATCACCTTGGCAGTATAGTCACCAGGGAGCAGTCCAACAATGTCAGACACATCTCCACCTTTTAGCGGTAGAGTTCTAACTTTGATCGACTTATTATTGTAGAGCTCTAATAGGTAGTTTGCCTCAGTATCTGATGATTCAAATGTCAAGATGATCTTACTGAAGTCTTCCTTACTCTTTGCCTTAAAGATAGTCTGAATTGTATCATTACTCTGTCCATAGATATCTGTGACAAGTCCAGGATTAAGATTGAGAGTATATTGATTCCCTGCCTTTGGGCCAAACTGAATATAGAGACTTCTTCCTTGGATTCTAGTATTTGTTTTGAGAGTGTCTAAGATTATTTTTGCCTCTTGAGTACTATCTAGTTGGGGCAAGGTAGTTTGAGATGTCAGTGTAATTTGACTCTTATCAAGTGCATTTAGTGGATTAGAAAACACATAAGTAATCGTATCACCAGGATAAGTTTGTGAGGGTTGAGTTGAGAGACTATTAATAAACATGAGTGAATCAATAATCTGCTTAGGTCGCCTCCAACTCAGCGTATCAATATTAAGAGAGTCATCTGATGTAAATGTAATCACAGAGTTACTATCCAACTCACTCTCAAACCAAACAAACAATGAATCTACCACTTGTGTAAAATAGGAAATCGTATCAGTATCGGTTGCGACCAAATGGTTTTCGTCAGAGTTAGAAAGTTTGATTTTGAGAAACTTACTATTGCGATGAGTGACATCTACAACTTGAGCAGATGTCATGCCAAATAGTTGCAGTGTATAGGTCTGAATCAAAGAGTCATCCTTCACTATGACCATCGTATCTAAGAAACCAACTCTCTCGGATTGTCCGTCATAGAGGTAGTTAAGATTTTGGTCTTCAAGTGCAAAGAGCTGAAATGAGTCTGATTTTAGATTAGTCAATTGCCACCTACCACCTTCATCTGTCTGAGTAGCATAGTAAGGTCTCTCTAGCATCAGCACAGAATCAGTCAAGAGATCATATGCTTGTATTGTTACGCCTTCTACTGGTTCGCCAGTGTACGCATCAATTACTACACCTTGGAGACTAAGACTATCGATCTTGTCTCCTGTAGCCATGATATAACTCAAATTGTCAGTTGGGTTGCCTTCAGTAAAGTCCACCAATGCTTTTCCAAAATTGAAGACATAAGTTGTGTTCTCTCTCAGAGTTTCTTCTTCGTTCAAAGTTACTGTGACCGTCTTCCCTCTCAGCTCGATATCTGGATTATACTCGAGAGGTGGAGAAATGATAATCTGCTTTTTGTCTTTGAGAGTAATCCACTCGTTGAATTCTAGTACTATTGGACTACCATCCCATAGCGTCTGCTCATTAGTTGTAGACTCTTCAATATTGATCCCAGGAGGGATTGTATCCTTGTCTCCTCCACCAAGTGGGAGTGCCGATTTAGCGCAACTTGTCGTCATCAGCATGGACATTCCAACCACACAAATACATGTGATAAAAGAGAGAGAAAGTATATGGACTTGTGATTTAATATGCGCTTAAGACTGATGTTTGATTAATGAAACGAAAGATTTGATGTTTTCTTTGGCATGTGGTGCTAAATCTTCATCAATACACCAAGTGTGGGCATGACCGATATATGTCATTTCTAAGTATTCTGCAGTGAGCCGAAATGGTTCAGCAAAACTAGAAAGCAAGTCTTCTTCACTTGATGAACTCAAAAGTCCAAGTCGTTTGCCCTCGAGTGATCGCCCGATTGGTTTAGCAATTGTCACACAATCTGTCAGTCTGTCAACAAAGTTTTTGAGCAATCCACTCATACTATACCAATACACAGGAGTCGCCAAAATCCAGGTATCATAATTACTTGCTAGCCTCTCGACAAGTGGAAGGAAGTCATCATTTTGATTGAGGTGGAGGTAGTCGTATCCGCTGAATTTGTAGTCTAGTAAGTCCACGGAGTCACTCGGTATCAAAGATTTGACTTGATCCACAGCTAGTGCAGTATTGCCAATTGCTCGAGAGCTTGCCTGAATTATTATTGTGGACATGTCACAAAGATAATCGAATGTGACTGAGTGGGATTAGTGAAAAATACTTTTGGTTCTCTTGCTCTGTATTGTGTATCTATCAGTGAGACTTTCTAGATGCAATTGGGGAGAATAATGAATGAATATGGTTAAGGTGTACAGCCATCAACTTTAACTTCAAAATCAAATATCCCTGTATCAAAACCTGATTCTAAAATTACTTCTGTGGCAGCATCGAAGAGTATTCCGGAAGCAGTGAGGCTACACGGACCAGTTGTTATAATTGATTGACTTGCACTATACGATTGGTTAGGAAGATCTGGACCGGCATCAGAGATTGTGACCGAAGTAGGGCAAGTGCTTCCTTGAGTAGTACTCTGTAGGCAGAGTTCTTGATCGATGCCTTCATTACCGGGAAGAAACAAAATCTGAAGATAGTAATCCATGCCTACAGTAAGATTTGTAAACTCATAGGTACTACCTAAGGCTGCAATCATTATACTGCAATCAATTTCATTGCCAGAAATAGGACATTCATCGTAAAGACCGTAATGCCCTACAGTCCCAGGTATTGCGGGAATTTCTAACTTAATTGTATCATTATTTGCATTGAAGGTGTAGAACAGATCAAGGTATCCTGCCACTGCACATGAAGGATCATCATCCGAAGAGGTAGCATTTGAAGTACTAAAGCTTACTGGAGTACATGAATTAGTAGAAATATTAAGGATCGAAGCTGTAGAACAATCATCATTTGGTGGTAAAGTACAAATACTAGTGAATGCTGCACTTGCTGACGAACTTATAGGAGCACATGTCTCGCTCATATCTGAAGAGATTACAACAAACGTCAGAGAAAAACTTGAATTTGCTGATGGAGTTACATCAACATCAAATGTGACAATACCACTAGTAACTGTCTTTATATTTGGTCCTGAATAAGTGACACCAGGAGGATTACTCCCCATCAATACAGATCCAGTGAATGAGCAGTCATATGTAAATGTTACTGATGTAACACCGCAATCTAAAATAATTGGGTTTGGTGTTACAGATAATGCAGACAACGTTTTTACAAATAGGAATAGGATAAGAAAAAGATATACTTTTTTCATTACAATGATTGTTTGGTTGAATAGTAAAACTCAAGAGTCAAAAGCTAGGGTTTGGAAGTTGCTTTAGCTTTAACTCACTTTAAAGGTGCAAATTATATCTCAATTTATCAGAATTTTACGCATTAATAATTTTCACCATGCATTAATAGGTCCATCTTAATCTTGTGATTGGCTCTTAAAGGCATAGAGAGCAAAGGATGCTAACCAATGCTGACCCGCGTAATCTCCATCCTTTATTTTATTCAGAGAGTAAGCGAGATGTTGGTCTGCGATTTGTAAGCAACTCTGACATTCAGTCAATGAGTAAAGGCACCAAGCTCTAGAGAAGTTGAGTCCATCTAGATGGACGAGTTTGCCATCTGTCCTATCAATAATTTTGCCTGGAGATAGAGAGAGACTCCCATCGAATAATTGTGGTAAAAAGGCACGAGACCAAGTAGAAAATTCAGCATCAGAGAGTACCTTCCTCATGATGTCTAATTCCTGTAGACAGGGAGAAAGAAAGTCGTAACCACTTGGCTCCCAAGTAATCGGACAGCCTTGATCTGAAAGATAAAATCTTCTGGCAGCACGATCTATCGCCGTAGCAAACTTGCTGTCTCCAACAGTCTGTGCATAGTCAGATGCAAAGCTCAACCCAAAGGCAGTATTTGAGTGCTCGCCAACTCGGATTGGGTAGACAAGCTTGGGTAAGTATTCGATATAAGCATCGACAATATAATCTGTCAAAGGTTGGAGATTCGTCTCCCATTTTTTAGCAAGTGGACTGTCCCAAGTATGGAGCTCTTCTACTAGCTTGAGTAGCCATACCCAACCATAAGTTCTTTCAAATGACTTGGACTGGTCGTTCATTGAGAAGTATTCTACTTCTTTAATGATGTTTTCCTTGGTGAGATTCTCACTGAGTTGTTTGATGATTTCTGCCTTTGATTCTAAGTTTGGAAACTTCTTAAGTAGGTAGATAAGTGACCAATGACCATGGACTGCTGAGTGCCAATCAAAGCATCCATAGAATGCCGGATGATGCTCTTGTGGGAGAGCAATATCTTCGGGACTTGCTAGCACGATGCCTGATTTGTAAGGGAAGGGAGTTTGGATGCAACCAAGTGGTAGAGTAGCAAGCCTATTCCCTTGATCAAGGTTTAGAATAATTTTGGGTAAATGATTTGAATGACTTTGAATTTTATCTTTTGTTTCACCCTTATTGGTTTCGCAGCTTGAGAAAATAGTGAGAATTAGAATGATGAGTATTGCTGAGTGTTTCATTTCATGAAGTTAGAGAAAATCGACGATTGAAGTGGGATTGTATCACATGTCAATTATTATGGAAAGCAATATAAGCTAGACTACTCTATCTAATTTTGATCTTTCCTTCATCCAATTCTCAAACTGATTTGAAAAAGCCTATTCAATTTATGTACAAAAACTTTGTTATTTAATGTTATTTTTGGTTGTTGATATTCAGTAACAACCAAATATATCTTGGGAATGAAAGTAGGAATACCAAAGGAAATTAGTCCTGGAGAGTCTCGTGTTGGTTCTACTCCAAAAACGGTAGAACGACTGCGCAAGCAAGGCTTTGATGTCATTGTTCAAAGTGGTGCTGGCAGCAGCGCAAATTTTTCTGATGAGCAATACAAAACTGCAGGAGCTAATATTATAGATTCTGCCAAAGAGCTCTACAAAGAGAGTGATATTATTTTAAAGGTATTGGCATTTTCTGATGCCGAAGTCGAGTTACTCCATGATGGACAAGTAACCTTGAGTTATTTGAGTCCAGCTCAAAATCAAGAATTGTTACAAAAGCTAGCAGACAAGGGAGTCAATGCAATTGCGATGGATGCAATCCCTCGAATTTCTCGTGCTCAAAAAATGGATGTACTCTCATCCATGGCTAATATTGCTGGATATCGATCAGTAGTTGAAGGTGCCAATTATTTTGGACGTTTTCTCAATGGTCAGATAACAGCTGCAGGTAAAGTACCGCCAGCTAAAGTGCTTGTAATAGGAGCCGGAGTAGCTGGACTCGCAGCTATCGGTACTGCTCGTTCTCTCGGAGCAATTGTCAGAGCCTTCGATACGAGAAAAGAAGTGGCCGAACAAATTGAAAGCATGGGTGCCGAATTTCTAACAGTAGAAATTAATGAAGATGGTTCTACATCATCTGGGTATTCCAAACTAATGAGTAAAGAATTTATCGAAGCAGAGATGGCATTGTTTACGGAACAAGCTAAGGAAGTTGATATCATCATTACTACAGCCCAAATTCCAGGACGACAAGCACCAAAGTTAGTTTTGGACTATCATGTTGAGACTTTAAAACCAGGATCAGTGATCGTTGATTTGGCAGCATCTTCAGGTGGTAATTGTGAATTGACAAAACCAGGAGAAGTCTATACTACAGACAATGGTGTTACCATAGTGGGTAAGTTGAATCAACTGCCAACTCAAGCTAGTCAATTGTACGGAAATAACCTCTGTCATCTTTTAGATGATATGGGAAAGAATGACGATTTTAAAATCGACATGGAAGACGATGTGGTAAGTCGTGCAATGGTTACCTATAATGGTAAAGTAAATTACCCACCTGAACCACTTCCGGTGAGTCCTCAAAAGAAAACAACTGAGGCCGTAGCTGCCCCAATATTAACTGGTCCAAGCGAAGAGGAAATTTCTCGAAAGGCGAGTACTAGAATGTTTATCACTTTAGCAGCTATAGGAGTTCTCCTCTTTATGTTAGGTAAGGTGGCACCAGCCGATTTCATGCAACACTTTACGGTTTTTGTTTTGTCTGTGTTTATTGGATGGCAAGTGATTTGGAATGTATCTCATTCGCTACACACTCCTTTGATGGCAGTGACAAATGCGATTAGTGGCATCATCATCATTGGTGGATTATTGCAAACCCGAAACGACTTTTCAGATCCTATGACAATCATTGCTTTTATTGCCATCTTGGTTGCAAGTATCAATATTGTTGGCGGATTTTTGGTCACTCATCGTATGTTAAAAATGTTTAGAAAATAATTCTATGATCTCGTCACAAGTACAATTAGCATCTTATCTCTTTGCGAGTATTTTATTTATACTTAGCTTGGGAGGGTTATCTTCTCAAGAATCAGCCAAGCGTGGTATCATTTACGGAATTGCAGGAATGGTAATCGCAATCATTTCTACCGTATTAGGAGAAGGAGTAGAAGGACAAGTCTACATCATCGCGGCTATTGCGATCGCCTCGGTGATAGGAATCTTTGTTGCCCGCAAGGTAGAGATGACATCCATGCCTCAATTGGTGGCCATACTGCATAGTTTTGTTGGACTGGCAGCTGTCCTCGTAGGCTTTGGTTCTTATCTTGATCCTAATACTCATCAGCTCCAAGGAGTAGAACATAATATCCATTTGGTTGAAGTATTCATAGGTGTCTTTATTGGGGCAATCACTTTTACTGGATCAATTATAGCTTGGGGAAAGCTAGAAGGCCGTATCAGAAGTAAACCGTTAGTTTATACTGGTAGGCACCTCGTCAATATCTTGTTAGTTATCACATGTATTGTGATGGGCTATTTGTTTACACAAGCACAAGGTACAGATGGCATGATCTACTTATACGCCATGACTGCGATAGCTTCATTTATTGGAGTCATGTTGGTTATGGCGATAGGAGGGGCAGATATGCCAGTAGTTGTCTCAATGTTGAATTCATATTCAGGTTGGGCAGCGGCAGCGGCTGGATTTATGCTGGGCAATGATTTATTGATTGTGACTGGAGCTTTGGTTGGGAGTTCAGGAGCTATCCTTTCGATCATAATGTGTAAGGCGATGAATCGTTCTTTCTGGTCAGTGATTTTTGGTGGATTTGGTGCTGCACCGACAGGTGTAGCTAAAGAAGTTGAAGGAGAGGTAACAGCAACGAATCATGAAGAAGTCGCTGAATTATTGAAAGGTGCAAAAACGGTTGTGATTGTTCCGGGATATGGAATGGCAGTGGCGAAAGCCCAATTTCCTGTCTTCGAAATGGTTAACCAACTTAGAAAAATGGGCAAAGAAGTCCGCTTTGGTATCCATCCTGTTGCAGGTCGACTTCCAGGTCACATGAATGTCTTACTTGCAGAAGCGAATGTACCCTATGACATCGTCTATGAGATGGAAGAAATCAACCAAGATTTAGAAGACACGGACGTAGTTTTAGTTATTGGTGCAAATGATATCGTCAATCCTGGTGCAGAAGATGATCCGAATAGCCCAATTTATGGAATGCCTGTATTACAAGTTTGGAATGCCAAACAATCAATAGTGATGAAACGATCGATGGCAACAGGGTATGCAGGAGTGCAAAATCCATTATTTTTTAAAGAAAATACGGATATGCTTTATGGTGATGCAAAGGAGAGTGTTGCTAAGATTAATAGTTTTATTTTGGGCTAATTCAAGAAATTATTTAGAGGTAGTATTGCTTAGAATAGCCACAATTCTATAGCTTAATAAATTTCCCTGATCTCACTATAGCATTGCTGTCCACAGTAGTTAGTACATAGGACCCTGTCGGTAAATGTGAAACACTAACTGCATTTACGTAAGTGTAGCTACCAACTAACTGACCTTGTGTACTCGAGATCAGCAGAGTCGGATAATAGTGTTCAAGTGTAATCTGATCACCTATAGGATTTGGAATGATAGTGAGTTCTGAATCCTCAATTACTTCCTCATCTACATCAGAAATGACAAGTGCCATCTCTACTGCTTTGAGGACATTGATTCGACCATGGCCATACAGATTATTTGGAACTTGATCTTCTTCACAGTGATCATCTAGAGTGAGTGGTTTAGCTGTTGATTGTAAGATGTCAAAGATTGTTTCCACTTGACCTTTTAGACTTGGATTGGCTGAGATGATCAGAGCAATAGCTCCTGCGACATGCGGACCTGCCATACTTGTACCACTAAACACTCGATACTCTCCATTCCGAATACTAGACCTAACGTCAACTCCAGGTGCAGTGACATTGGGTTTCATATTAAATGTTGAATCAACAATGATAGGACCTCTACTACTGAAGTCAGCAAGTGTATCTACAGCATTGGTAGCACCGACAGTAAAACTCATATCAAAGATTGCTGCTGGAGTGATAATTGTCGAACAATCATCACCAGAGTTACCAGCTGAGGCCACAACTGCGATTCCAGCTTGAGTGAGATTTTGGACAGCTTGGTCAAGGATTGAAAAGTTGGCTGAGTTACATCCCTCCATTTCTGGACAGGCCCAACTATTATTAATGACATCTGGAGCAAGCCATGGTTTGGGAGCAGTGCCATCAATACGAGTCGGTGCTAAGAACCATTCAAAGCACTCAAGGTATGTCTCTAGTGTTCCATAGCCTCTTTCCATACTTCGGCAGGCTATCCACTTTGCTTCTGGTGCAACACCTATCTGATACAGTGAATCAGATCCTACCATTGTACCCATCGTATGGGTTCCATGATTATGGTCATCACACGGAAAGTTGACTGAAAGTCCGCAAGGATTATTACTTGCTTCAACGATACTATCATTGTGCAATGGGCTGATTTCGTGAATTGCATCATGCCAACGATAGTTGTGATTAACAATTTCTGTCTCTTGATTCCAACCAGCATATTGAGCTTTTAAAGATTGATGCTCCCATTCGTAACCTGTATCTTGGCCTGCTACTACTACATTTTGACCTCTGTAACCAAGATTCCAGACACTATCTGCTTCTATTTTTTGAATTCCCCACTCTGGATCTTCTGGATCACGAGTCTCTACTACATTGTCGTGAGAAAGGTAGGAGGCCATCATATAATTTTCATTATGACTGATTGCAACCACTTCTTCAAAAGAGAGTAAGACATTGATATCTTCATTTGACACTGTACTTATAATCACTGGTGCTATCAGAAAAGATCTATAAGTCTGATTTTGATTGTCGAGGTATTGCTTCGTCTTCATTCCTCTCTTAGCTTCCAATAATTTGAGTTTATTATAGACGGTTATTCCTTTCTCTAGCTTAGGCAAATGCGATGGAGTAGAGATAACATCTAAATGTGCTACTCTGATACACACTGAATGCAGATCACCTTCTGACATCATTTCCTTGACTATTGGATCAAGGTGAGCTTGACTTAATGCAGATAATGGAGTAAAAGTAATCAGAGTGAAAAGCGCAAGACAAGAGCAAGGGTATTTGAATATGGATATGAATTGTATCATACACAAAAATACTTTATTTCAAGCGATTAGAATTCCATCATAAAATCATTGAGATTTTTTTCTTTATCAAGATCAATTTTCTTTCTTAGTCGGTACCTGGCAATTTCGACACCTCTGACAGAGATATTGAGCAATGGTGCTATTTCCTTTGTAGTTAGATTCATCCGAAGGTATGCACAGAGTTTTTGATCTTTAGGCGTCAGTTGTGGATATTTAGCCTTGATTCTTTTGAGAAAGTTATGGTGTGCTTGATCGAAATGTACACTGAAGTTGGACCAATCATCCTCTAGTCTGTCATCATTTCTGAGAAGGCTGATAATTTTTTTGACTTCTTTTTTTGCAATAGGATCTTTAATTTTTGAAGTGCTTTTTTCTACCTCAGCTCTGATAGCAGTCAAAGTTTGATTCTTTTGGAGAAGGTGCATTGTAGACATCGCAAGTTCCTTATTCTTAAAAAGAATTTCTGTCTCTAGCTGTTCCCTTTTTATTGTTTCTAATTCTCTTTCCGTTTCTCTTCTCAAGGTCTGCATTTCTACTTCAGTATTTTTCTTTTCTGTTTCAAGGATTGCAGTAGACTTTTGGTATTGTTGTCTTGGGATCAAGAACAGACCAAGTATAATCATGAGAGCTAGCAATGCATAAAGTGCCTTGGCAATCAAACTCAAATACCAAGGTGTAACAATGTTGAATTTTACGATAGATGCTTCTGAGAATTCTCCATTGGGATTTAGCGACCTTACTTTAAATGTATAATCACCGTGCTTAAGATTATTGTACTCTTGAGTTTGAGCTGTTGATGGTACTGACCACTCATCTACTCCTTCAAGTACATGACTGTAAAGTGTCTCATGATTTGGGATGTCTTGACTTGAATTAAATTCAAAAAGAATGGCAGTTTCTTTTTGAGCAAGTTGGAGAGTGGGGATATTACTAAAGCCACCATAAACTACACTATCCCTTTGAGATGGAAGACTGATTCTGGTGATATTGGGTGCTTCTATTTGTTGACTTTTATCCACAATTGAAACATTTACAACACCTTTAATTGTACAGAGGAATAGAGCTAAAGAATCAGAGACATAAAGATTCTCAAATCCGCCAATGAAGTTTGTCAGATCAACATAACTCTTATCAAGAGAGTTGACTTCAACGAATTCCCTGAGTGGAGCTTTTGAATACTGTCTAGTTCCATTAGATGCAATAATCCAATAGTTGTCATCGTCGTTGGGGAGTATTCTTTTAAGGTGGATATTTGAGTGAAATATTGTATCAAGAGCAGGGTACTTATCAAAATCATCGGCAGTTTCATTGTAAATGTAGACACCAGTTTCATTTGTTACGATGCAATCATTTTCAACTGAGAAGACATAATTTCGATTATTAGTATAAAGACCATCATCTCCATCATATGCTTTGATAGAGGAGGATTTATAATCTGGACTAAATGTAATCTTGTAGACTTTCTTATATGGATGTGAGATCCAGAGATTGTTGTATTTGTCATGTACCATTACTCTGCAAGATTCTTCTAGTCCTGAAATATAAGACTTGATTTTCCAGCGGTTATTTTCTTTATTTATAAGATAGACACCAGAGTAGGTTCCGACAGCGATTAGGTTTTTATCTATTTTAACAAATTTCCAAGCTCCATTCTCATTTAGTATTGGTATGGCTTTAAGATCTTTTGTGACGTGATATGCTCCAGTATGATGTGCCAAAAACATCTCATCATCTATAATATCTAACCCCCAGGTCTGACCAACTGTTCCTTCTACTAGTGTAAATTGGATGTCTTGCAGAGGATTGTAATATTCTTTGTCCTCAATATGATAAAGCCCATTCGAGGTGCAAAAAAACAACTTGCCTTGCCATTTTTTAATATCGTAGACAGCACCTTGTAATTCTCCATCAGGATAAAATATACTCTGTCCCGAATCTATATTAAACCTATCAACACCATTCTGAGTGGCTAACCAGATACTCATATCTGAAGCTATCGCGAGTTTATTGATGTCATTGCTTAAGAGCCCATTTCGCTTTGACAATACATGAAGAGCTCGTCCCTCTTTGTCTATCTGAACAAAACCACCAAACTTGGTCCCTATCAATAGACCAAGTTTATCATCATAAACACCACATTTTATGTTCTTTTCTTTGAGATAAT
>Ga0114957_1002060_pt1 | contig 20096 bp, 17 predicted proteins | sample BantaG_FD_87175 | JGI IMG/M metagenome (GOLD analysis project Ga0114957, IMG submission 87175) | Marine algal microbial communities from Bantry Bay, Ireland - BantryBay_4 metaG | ecosystem: Host-associated > Algae > Red algae > Unclassified | place: Bantry Bay, Ireland | collected 2014-11-21 | reverse complement strand
AGTTTTTTGAATTTGACTTTTTGAATATTGTCAAAATCTGTGAAGATATATCTTTGTTTGGAAGTGTTCATAGGTATTGGAAAATCAGTAATGCTATGTTTTTTGGATTAAAATAAAATATGTCTTATCACTTTATTGTAAAGTGATAGGGTGTATATCAACAGAGAAATCTCAGTATTAGTTAAGTTATAAAAATTGAAGAATTTTTGAAAAATTCTCAAATAGAAAAATAAATAATGGCGGGGGTTCCTTTTTATTAAATTATAAAAGCTAAAATATGATTTTTTTTGTATTTAATTTAATTTTAATGTTTAAAAGTTAAATGTTGAAGGATATTTCTTTAAAACAGGAGTCATCCCGAATTTTATAAGTTATTTTTTAAGTGTTCCTAGCCTCGTATTTTCAGTTCGATAAATTTATTGATTAATCAAAATCAAAATCAAAAAGGGAAGACAGATTTACGACTTACGATTTGAGAAGTTTTCGAAAATCGGTGATTTCACCTTCTCACAATTATTCGACAAACTTCTCCAATCATAAATCATAAATCCTTCTTCCCTTCTTCCCTTCTTCCCTTCTTCAAAATCCTTTTATTGAGAACGGCTACCTCTGCCGCCTATTCGCATAAGTGAAAATCAAGTATAATAACATCAAGATGGATGATAATGCCGCAGCAACGTAGGTCATAGCTGCCCATTTCAATGCATCTTTGGCACCATCATATTCCGCACCTTGAGCAACGCCTGTTTCATCTAACCAGTTTAATGCTCGATTACTTGCATCAAACTCAACTGGTAAAGTCACTATACTAAATAAAGAAGTTAAGGCAAATGCGATTACTGTAATCAACATTAATTGAGGAAATTGGTTCATCATCGAAAATGCAATCAACATCAAAACGGATAAAGCTTTAGATGCCATATTAACCAAAGGAACAAGCGAAGATCGCATTTGTAACATTGGGTAATTGGTATCATGTTGTACAGCATGGCCAACCTCATGAGCTGCAACTGCCGCCGCCGATACATGGCGTCCATTATAAACATCAGGACTTAGGGAAACCGTTTTTGTTTTTGGATTATAATGATCCGTTAGCATTCCTTTTCCTTGAACTACCCGAACATCATTGATATTATAATGCCTCAACATATCTTCAGCAACATCTTTTCCAGACATCCCACTTCTAACACCAACAGTACTGTATTTAGCAAATTTTTTCTTTAAGGTATTAGAAACATAACCTCCAACCATGGAGCCTGCTCCCAAAATACCCATATAAATCATGTAATTTAAATCCACTTTATTAATTTTTATTAATGAATAAAAGTCATCTAATTTGACCCTTAACTTATAATGAGGTCACGTTGTATTTATTAAATTTATCTTAAATGTTATTAGTAATTCGTGATTGGTAACTCGTAATTCGTAAAACCAATCACGAGTTACTAATAACGAATCACTAACTAATAATATCAAACTTCGTATATGGTCGTAATGCTTTAGGGATCACAATTCCTTCTGGCGTTTGATTATTTTCTATCAAAGCAGCCACAATTCTAGCTAAAGCAAGAGCACTTCCATTAAGAGAATGGGCAAGGTGAGTCTTACCATTTTTATCTCGGTATCGAAGTTTTAGACGATTGGTTTGGAAGGTTTCAAAATTAGAAACAGAACTTACCTCTAACCACCTTTTTTGCGCAGCAGAATAAACTTCAAAATCAAAAGTCAAGGCAGAAGTAAATCCTAAATCACCACCACATAATCGAAGAATTCGATAAGGCAATTCTAATTTTTCTAATAAACTTTCCACATGATTTATCATATCTTCTAATGCAGCATAAGACCGATCAGGATGCTCAATTCTTACAATTTCTACTTTGTCAAATTGGTGAACCCGATTTAATCCACGAACATGCGCACCATAAGAACCTGCTTCTCTTCTAAAACATGGAGTGTATCCTGTAACTTTTATAGGGAAATCTTTTTCGGCTAAAATGTCACCTCTGAACATATTTGTAATAGGCACCTCTGCAGTCGGAATCAAATATAAATCATCCTTGGTAGCATGATACATTTGTCCTTCTTTATCAGGCAATTGTCCAGTTCCACGAGCACTTTCTTCGTTTACCAAATGAGGAGGAATGATCTCTTCATAACCAGCGGCATCTGCTTCATCTAAGAAAAAATTGATCAGAGCACGTTGTAATTTTGCACCTTTTTTTCGATAAAGTGGAAAACCACTACCCGTGATTTTCACTCCTAATTCAAGATCAAAGAGATCATATTTTTTAGCTAATTCCCAATGCGGTTGTGCATCATCTCCCAAAACAGGAAGATCACTTCCCCAATCTTTATGAACTTCATTATCTTCATCAGTATTGCCAGGAGGAACAGAGTCATGAGGGACATTTGGAAGATTTAGTAACTCTGTTTCCAAATCATCTTGAGCCTTATTAAGTGTAGCATTAAGATCCGCTTGTTTTGTTTTCAGTTCAGCGACTTGACTTTTTAAAGCATCCGCTTCCTCTCTTTTACCTTGCTTATATAAATTTCCAATTTCTTTAGAGAAACGGTTAGCCTCTGCTAAGGAACCATCCAAGGTAGTTTGAGTAGCTCTTCTTACTTCATCCAAAGCAATAATTTTATCAATAATGGCTAAATCTTCATCCTTGAAATTTCTAGTTTTTAGACCTTTTAAAATTCGGTCTTTATTTTCTCTAATAAAATTGACTTGTAACATTTACTTCTTTTTGTAATGATTTTAATAAAATATTTAACGAACGTTTAGATACTAATGTAACGATAAAAGAATAACTCCATCATTTAGACGGCTTCTTTTGTCCTCATTTTTCCTTTAAAATCAGTCATTCCCGATAGCTATCGGGACAACAATATTCCTTCTTTTAAAACAAAACTGAGAACAAAATAAGCTCGTCTAAATAACGGATTTATTTTTTTATCGTTACTTAGTTTATGAATGATATAAAAAACCAGATTAATATGTAATTATTAGTTTTTTCACACGAAACCATTTCTAAATCATATGTTTCAAAACAATATTCACCAAATAAAATTCCTTTTTTTCTAAAAAAAAGCATCATTTTAGTGGATTCTGACGTACATTGTGGAAAACTTTTTATCTTTTTTGCAAAGATAGTATTTGAATTTAAAAATAAAATGTATTTTTGCGTCATCAGAAATCAAGCACACCTACGGTTTATTTCCATTTTAAAACAATATCTTTCAAAATTCATAGTTTAAAATAAACCAGCACTTCTATCTTTATTCCCACTTCAAAAGTTGAAAATAAGTATTGAGATAGCGAAAAGAATTTAGGTGTCTACACTAATAATAGTATCCCGCATTTTAATAAGTCTGTTGTTTTAGTTTTATGTTTTTTGCATGAAACTAATGAACTAATCACCACAATATTTAAAACCATTTGCTTTTTACTACACTTTAAAAAAAACCATTAGATTTAACTAAATCTATTACTTTTATGAAATACGACATATTGCAATTAAACGAAATGTTAGTTCCAGAGTTGAAAGATCTTGCAAAACAATTGGGTATAAAAAACTTCAATAAACTCAACAAACAAGACCTCATCTATAAAATTTTGGATGAACAAGCTGTGAGCGAACAAGAAAACGAATCCTCTCCTTCCTCTTCACAAAAAGACACTTCAATGGCTAAAGACGACGAGAAAAACAAATCTAAAAAGAAATCTAGACCTAGAAAGAAAGTAAGTATTGCTGAGGCAAATAATCCTTCTACTGGAGTATATGAAGAACCTGAGGAGCTAGAAGAGCCTGAAGAGGAAGAGCCAGAAGAAATAGAGAATGAGGAAGAAACTCCTGAACCAGAAGAAGTTGCTGAAGAACCTAAGGAAGAAGAAGAGGTTGTTGAGGCTCCTGTTACTGAAGAAAGACCAAGAGAACGAGAACGAGGTCGAGATAACCGAGATCAAAGAGACAATAGAGATCGGGACCGAGGTGGAGATCGAGGAAGAAATAATAATAGAGACCGAAGAAATAATGATTCAGATAAATCTAATCCAAATGCATTTAATATAGAATTGGATGGGATTATTGAAGGGGAAGGTATTCTTGAAATGATGCCTGACGGATATGGATTCCTTCGATCTGCAGATTATAATTATTTGACATCACCTGATGATATTTATGTGTCACCATCTCAAATTAAATTATTTGGGTTGCGTACAGGGGATACCGTTTGTGGTGCTATTCGACCTCCGAAAGAAGGGGAGAAATATTTTGCATTGCTTAGAGTATCGCGTATTAATGGTTTAGAACCTTTAGATATTCGAAATCGGGTGCCATTTGATTATTTAACTCCACTTTTCCCAAGAGAAAAATTTGCCTTAACAAGTCCAAAGGCTGGTGGTAAAGATATGGGGAACCGAATGATTGATCTTTTTACACCTATTGGAAAAGGTCAACGTGGATTGATTGTAGCACAACCTAAAACGGGTAAAACTTTCTTATTGAAAGATGTTGCGAATGCTATCGCCTCAAATCACCCAGAATGTTATATTATCGTTCTTCTAATTGATGAACGTCCTGAGGAGGTTACCGATATGAAGCGTAATGTAAAAGCAGAAGTTGTTGCTTCTACTTTTGATGAACCTGCTGATAATCATGTACGAGTAGCAAATATTGTTTTGGAAAAAGCAAAACGATTAGTGGAATCAGGTCATGATGTAGTAGTATTGTTAGATTCTATTACACGTTTGGCTCGGGCATACAATACGGTTGCTCCTGCTAGTGGTAAAGTACTATCGGGTGGTGTGGAAGCGAATGCTTTACATAAACCTAAAAAATTCTTTGGTGCGGCACGTAATATCGAAAATGGGGGTTCAATGACCATTATTGCGACAGCATTAGTAGATACAGGTTCTAAAATGGACTTGGTTATCTTTGAGGAATTTAAAGGTACTGGTAATATGGAATTACAATTAGATCGTGGATTGGCTAATAAGCGAATGTATCCTGCGATTGATTTGACTAAATCTAGTACTCGTCGGGAAGATTTATTGATGGATAAAGATAATCTACAACGTATGTTTATCTTAAGAAAGCATTTAGCAGATATGAAACCAGAGGAAGCAATGGATTTCTTAAGAAAAAATATGCTACATACTCATAATAATGATGAATTCTTAGCATCAATGAATGGGTAACTTAATTAATTTTGAATGAAGAATTTTGAATTTTGAATGTGTCGAAAAAACGTGTATCAACAATTTTTGACACATTCAAAATTAATAATAAAATAATTGTCAATTAAAAAAAATAAATCTACCTTTGTGCTCCTTTACAAAAAGTTATATAATTAAGGTAATAAAATATATTCAACTATGCCAAAAAGAACATTTAACCCATCAAGACGTAAGCGTGCGAACAAACATGGATTTCGTTCAAGAATGAGTACGAAGAATGGTAGAAAAGTATTGGCTCGAAGAAGAGCTAAAGGTCGATTAAAATTGACAACCTCTGACGAACAATCAGGCAACAAATAATTTTAATGAATAATTAAAAATGAATAATGAATAATTTTCACAGTTCTGTGAATACGTTATTCGAAACTATTCATTTTTCATTTTTAATTATTCATTACAATGAAGTTTACTTTTCGAAAAGAAGAAAGACTTAAAAGCCGAAAAATAATCGGCAAACTCTTCACAGAAGGCCATTCCTTTATTTCATATCCTATTAGATTTGTTTGGGTAAAAATGGAAACACCATTGAGTGATTCTCCTCTTCAGATGTCATTGACTGTACCCAAAAGAGCTTTCTCCAAAGCTGTAGATCGTAACCGACTCCGAAGAAGAATCAGAGAAGCTTACCGCCTCAACAAACATTCCCTTTACGAAACATTGGAAAAAGAATTACCTCAGGAACAACGAGGATTGATGCTCATTTATGTGGCTAAAGAAACACTTGATTTTCATGAAATTGAAAAAGGAGTGAAGAAAGGGCTTGGTAAAATGGGAAGGCGCATTTCGAAGGTGACTGATTAAAATCAAATTTGTCCACCTAAAATCAACTGGAGAAGTTTAGATAAGCTCTAATTCATTGCAACTATAAAAAATTATTATACTGTTTCTTTAATTTAATAAAAGTGTATAATTAACTATATTGGTTTGGATATTATTTATCTGTAAAATAAAATTATGAAAGGAATTCAAGGAACTTCAAATAAGACCTATAGAATGATTATGGGGAATGGCTTAAGATATGAAATCCCAAAATTTCAAAGGGATTATAGTTGGGGCACGGAGAATTGGGATGATTTGTGGCAGGATATTCAGACTATTTTAGAAAAGGATGAAGATGAACACTATATGGGATATCTAGTATTACAAACTAATAATAATAAATTATTTCGAGTTATTGATGGGCAGCAAAGACTAACAACTTTGAGTATTCTTATATTGTCTGTTTTAAAAGCATTAAATGATTTAATAGAGAAAGATATAGAAAAAGAGAATAATAAAATTAGAATTAAATCATTCAGAGAAAGTTATATTGGTTTTTTAAATCCTGTTACTCTAATATCTGAAAATAAACTAAAACTAAATAGAAATAGTGATGAATATTTTAGATCTAATATGGTGTTATTAAAAGATTTGCCTATTAGAAATACTAATTCTTCTGAAAAACATATGAGAGAATGTTTTAAGTGGTTTTATCCTAGAGTAAAAAGACAATTTGTAACTGGAGCAGAGTTGGCTGGATTTATTGATACAATTGTTGATAAATTATTTTTTACTGTTATAGAAGTTACAGATCAAGTCAATGCATTTAAAGTTTTTGAAACCCTGAATGCAAGAGGCGTTCAATTGTCTTCATCTGATTTACTAAAAAATTATTTCTTTTCAATAATTGATAGTACCAATCCGCCAGTATCTGAAATAGAAGAAGTTGAAAAATTATGGAGTAGTATTATTGGAAAATTGGGTAGTAAAAAATTTGAAGATTTTTTACGCTATTTTTGGAATAGTTATAATAAGACAGTTAGAAAAGCACATCTTTTTAAAACTATCAAAAAGGAAATAGTTAGTAAAAGAGATGTTTTTCACCTCATTCATGAACTTCGAGATACAGCTGATTTATATATTGCTATTCAAGATCCAGAAAATGAATTTTGGAGTGAGAATGAGTATCTTAAAGTAAAGCCTTATCTAAAAGAATTGAAGTTATTTCAAATTAAACAAACTAATTCTCTATTATTGGCGGGATTTAGAAATTTAGATTCAAGATCTTTTATTAAATTAGTTAAAATTTGTTCAATAATCTCATTTAGATATAATATTATAGGAGGTCTAAATCCAAATGAACAAGAAGATGTCTATAATAAAATCGCAAATAAAATAAGTTCAACAAAAGAATTTCCGGTAAAAGATTTTCAATCAATTTATGTTACTGATGATAGTTTTAAACAATATTTTTCTACTAAAACATTTAAGAGAACAAATCGGAATCATAAAATTGTAAAGTATGTTTTTTCAAAGCTTGAATATTATTTATACAATAATGAAATAAATTCTGAAAGTGATATATATACGATTGAACATATTCTTCCTGAAAGTGCTGACGAAAATTGGGGTAGTTTTTCCAATGAAGAAATAGATAGATCAATATTTAGATTAGGTAATCTAACATTATTAGAGAAGAGACTGAACAAAGATGCGGGAGTCTTGGCATTTAATGAGAAAAAGAAATTTTTCAAAGACTCAAATAGTAAATTAACTAATGCGATTGTTGGACATTATGATATTTGGACAGAATCTAAAATCTCACAAAGACAAAATGAATTAGCAAAAGCAGCAAAATCAATTTGGACAATTCAAGGTTTAGAATAAAATACATTTCACGTACCTTAACTTTTTTCAATTAGCTCTTGCTCAATATTCACAATTACATCTTTTGCATTTTGATAAGTCTCTTGCATGGCAGCCGAATTATCCATTCCAGCAAATAACGCCATTTCACAAGTTTTTATAATTTTTATAAAGTCGTCAATGTATTGTTGAGTAACATGGAGAGATTGGAGCTTTTCTTGAACATTGGCTTTTGAAAGTTCAGAAAGTGGAATATTTAATTTATCACAAACATATCCAAAAGAGGCTTTAGACACTTCATCATAAAATCCTTTCGAATTATTTTCCTTCATAAAACTTTCTGCTTGCGCTAATTTTTCTGTAGCTACTTTTTGCGCTTGTTGACTTTTTAACAGAGTCAAATCAATCGAACCATTTTTGATTTGTTGATTTCGATAAACAATTGCTCCACTTAAAACTAAAAACGGAAGCGCAGCTAAAACCCAAAATAGGGGAGACCCAAAAAAGAATTTCCCCTGTTCACTCAAACTTGTAGTCTCTTTGATAGGATAAAATTCCGTTTTTGCCTCTTCGTCTTTTTTGACAATTGAAGAAGCTTTTCTTTTTCGTCCTTTCTTAACGTTAAGCGTTGTAGGTTCAACGGCTAAAGTGATAAATTTAGAACTATCGATATTATAATAAGTAAAACTAGGTTGTATAGCATAAGTGCCTGCTTCCAATGGTAAGGCTTGATATTCGAAAATTTTACGACCTTGAATTTCTCCTTCAAATTCAAAAGATTTTTCCTCTAAGACACTTGGATCATATACATCGAATTGTTCACCTAAATCCAATTTCGGAGATTGAATTCTTTTTAAATCACCATTACCTTCGATAGACATCGTTATCGTCAATGCATCATCTGTTGACATATTTCGCTTATCAATACTTGCTTGCATTTTATATCGTCCAACAGCTCCACTAAAGTTAGGTGGAATACTGTCAGTAGGGAAAGGCTTGACATTTATTTGAACAGAGTCTACCACATAAGGAATATATTTTACCTCATTAAAAAAGAAACTTCGACGTCTTCCTGAAGTCTGTTGACTCACTCCAAGACGAAGACTCAATGGTTCAATAGTTAGCAATCCTGCTTGTTGAGGGTAAAGTGCTACCCGTTTGAAAATTTTTGTAGTGTACATTTCTCCATTCATTTCTTCGCGTGTAGTACGGTAGCTAAACCTTCGAATGTCTTGGGCATAAAATCCTTTGTAATCTGGATCTTCCCCCATATCATAACTTTCAATTCCAATCTTTGTATAGAGTTTATAATCCACCGTAATCTGTTGTCCAATTCTTGCTTCCGTAGTACTCGGTTCGACTCGAATATAAAACTGACCTTCAATATTCTGTTCCTCATTTCCAGATGGTTTTTTTCCCTTAACCACTTCTATTGTAAATGGCTTGGTTTTCATTTCTTTACCATTGACAATGGCAGTTGCAGATTTAAAAATATATTTACCAGCCTTCTTAGTTTTATAATTATAAACTAATGATCTTGATCTAGTTGCTTTTCCATTGATTATACTTGTGGAACTTTGTTGAGAAGGATTGCCTGCCTGTACCAATCCTCGAACTTGTGGTGGAGTGAATTGTGTCCAGTTGCCGTTTGTGATGGAATAGGTTACCGTAAAATATTCATCTTCAATTATTCTCTGAACATCAGGTGTAGCGGTGAAAGTTACTTCTTGTCCTAGAAGTAATATTGGAAAGATGATAAGAAAAAATATAAAATATAATGGTTTCAATACGTTGCGATTTGAGTGTTGATAGTCACCTTATGACTTGCGTCCATTTTTATCAGTATAAATAAATGCTATTTAGAATTTTTTTCTGCGGGCTAAAGCCCGGCAGCTACAACTAAATTTTATAAACTTTTCTTTTTTTCTTTGGTTTTTTTGACTTTTCTTTTTTCTCCTCTTGATTATTTCCTCTTGGGATTTGTTCTATTCCTGGTATTTTAAAAAACTCATGCATGTCAGGGAAATTGAAAAAGTCATCAGATGGAAATTGAAACATATCCATTTGTGGTTGAGATCTACGTTGTGGTTTTTCAATAATTCCATCAGGATTATCTAGCACAACAATTTCAATAGGTTGAGTTTCCAATGTTGTTCCATCAGCATCAATAAACGCAGGTTCAACATAGAGGTTACCAATCTCTTTAGGTTTGATATAGTAGGTATAGGAAATACTTTGAGTGGTCACACCATTCATCATACTAAAACTACTCGACTGATTAGGGCCTCCTACAATATCAAACCCTTCAAACTTCGGAGCTTCAAATTGACTTCCACTTGAGTTTTTTAAAGTAAAAGTAACTTCAATATAATTTCCCAAAAGAACGGAAGCGTTACTTACCGTAACTGAAAATTGAGGTTCCTCATAAGTAGTTTCGGCTTCTGCCTGAAAAACAAAAAGCATTAAAAAACAACTTAGGTTAATTAAATTTTTCATCGTTCAAATTTTTATATTTTTTTTTAAAAATAGAGGTCAGAGGTGAGAACGTTCGCTGCGCTCTCTGTCAGAGGTCAATGAGAAGACAGAGGAGAGACCATTCGCTTTGCTCTCTGTCAGAGGTCAGACTAAGAAAGATCGTAGAAAACGAATAATCGTAGTCTGTCCTCTGATAGAGCGCAGCGAACGATCTCACCTCTGTCCTCTCATTAACAAATTTACCAATCCTTTTCGGGTTTATTTCCATTCCCTTTAGCTTTTCTTAATTTCTATTGAACTTTCTTTTCTTCATCATCCATGATTTTGAGTAACTCCATAGCTTCCTCTTTATTGAGGTCTTTAGCAGCCTCTTGTTGTTGAGGTTGTTGTTCCTGTTGCTCTTGATTTTCTTGAGATTGATTTTGTTGTTGCTGCTGCTGTTCTTGTTGCTCTTTTTCTTGTTGCTCCTGATCTTCTTGATTTTCTTGTTGCTGCTGTTTTTGTTGCTGTTGTTGCTGACGTTGGAGCAACCGTTGAGTCAATGCTAAATTCTTTTTAGTGTCCGCGTCATTTGGATTCAAGCGAAGCGAATTCTTATAGGCTTCTATACTTTTATCCAAACCTTTTCCTTGCTCTGCTTGTGCTTTTTGAAAATGAGCATTTCCTAAATTATAATAAGCATTAGATTTTATTTGATCGTCTTTGGCTAATTCTGCCGCCGCAGAAAAATGTTGAATAGCCTCATCATATCCATCAGTTTTATAAGTGGCATTTCCTAGATTAAATTTTCCTTTGATATTCGAAGGATCATCTTCCAATGCTTTATAATAATTTTCAGCAGCAGCGGCATAATCTTCTTCTAAATAGGCACTATTCCCTTCCCGTAATGATTTATGTGCCGATTGGGAAAATGTCAATTGTCCTATGAAAATTAAGATGAAAGTGAAAATAATTTTTTTCATAAACTGATTTATTTTTTAAAGGGTAACAAGTCTATTGTTTTCAAGCACTACAAATTTCGTAATTTTTTTTTTTATCACAAAAGAGAACAAAAGATTTTCACATAGAGTTATGATACATTTATTAATCAAAAATTCATGTAAAAATCTTTTGTTCCCTTTTGTGGTAAAAAAATCATAATGACATTTTGTTCAATAAATAAAGCAATGATGCTAATCCTACTACTGCTGTAATCATGACTAATCCGATTCGCAATGGTTTATTATAAACGGGATAGATAGATTCTATATTTTCCCATTGTGCGATTCCGCCTCCTAACAAGGTACTCAAAAATGCAATACCAAAGAACAATCCATTTCCAGAAATCCAATAAATAACTGAGGATAAAATATTTAAACTAGCTAACATTTCAAAGGGTAAAGAAGGATTTGCCATTTCAAAATATACTTGATTAATTTTTTTATTTAGAAAACGAAATTTTAAAAATGGGCGTACCCACCAAAAAACTAAAATAGGTATCATCAATAAACCAATAATAATCCAAATGATTAAAGAGGGTGGTTGTTCATTTGAAATTAGTACACTCGGTAAAAAAGTGACAAAGCCTAGAATCAAAGTTGGTCTAAGGAGGTCTCTATTTTTTCCCATTAAAAAATTAATAAAAGTATTCCAAGGGGAAAGATTGCGAGTTCGAGATTCAAACCAAAGTGCAAGTATCTCTTCATTTTGTGGATCTAATTCTACCGCAGTTTTTAGATGTGCTTCTGCATTCGGGAAATCTTTATTTTTCCAATGAAGTGATGCTTTTACAAAATGAGCATATGCATCTTCAGGAGAGAGTTGAAGTGCTTTGTCGGCGGTTCTTAAGGCATTTTCAGATGAGGCTGTTTCTTGTTCAATCAAACTTAATAATTGCAGAGCAGATTCATTATTTGGATTTAAATAAAGACTACGATCTAACAATCGTTTTGCAATTTTTATTTGATTAAATCCCAAATGACTTTTGGCGAGATGAAAAAAATATTGACTGTTTTCTGGATTAATTTGAATGGCAGCTTCGAGGTGTTTTCTTGCTTTGGGATAATCGTCTTTATTATTGTAAAGTACACCCATTGTAAAAAGTAATTCATCAGAATCAGGTGAGTAGGAGAGGGCAGTTTGACCGAGTGTTTCTGCTTCATCATATTTCTTCAAATTGATGAGAGATAGTAACATTAAAAAATAGACTCGCTCATTTTCTATATCATATTGAAGTGCTTTTTGCGCTTCTTGATAACATTGTTCGTAGCGATTTAATTTATATAATTGGTGCGCTCTATTTAGATGATAGTCGGTCATAAACCCCCAGCCCCTAAAGGGGAGCCTTTTTTTTATGTGCTGTCGCACATGAAAAAAAATGTATGTTATATGATAGATTCATAAATGAAATTTTATTTGAAATTAATTGCATTGGCATACTGCGAATCATAAATTTTTCCTTTAGGGCAGGTATTCAAACTACTGATCTAAAGTTGCGTCAGTTTTTCTAAAAAAGGATGTCATCAACAGAAGTCTTTTTGAATATCGAACAATAGAACAAGGAACAAGGATTTGAGAAGTTTTGTCGAATAACCTTGATTCTACCCTTCAAAAGTATTCGTCAAACTTCTCACTTCTTTGTTCCTTGTTCTATTGTTCGATATTCAAAAAAGATGTCGCGCGTTTTTTCTCTTCTTTAGGAGTTGGGGGTAAACATATCCTTCCCTTTCAAATAACTATTCTTACGATAAGAAAGAAAAAATTCTCCAATGATAAATAACAATGCTAATGCAATAAACCATTGGAAGTAACTTTCGTATTCGGTAAATGAACGGGTTTCAAATTCTCGTTTTTCAATTTTTTCAATACGCTCTTGAAGTGCGGTGATAATTTTTTCACCATCAGAAATATTAAAATAATCACCATCGCCTGCTGTTGCAAGATCGGCTAACATTTGTTCATTGATAGCTGTTTTGACGGCTTTGCCATCTTTATCTCTTTTATAATCTCTAAGCCCTGCAATTTCTACAGGAATCAAACTTCCCTGTGTGGTTCCAACTCCAACGGTAAAAATCAACATTCCATTTTGGCGAACTTCTTTTGCTTTAGTAAGCGCATCTTCATCATGATTTTCCCCATCGGAAATAATTACCATGGCCTTATGCTGTTTATTATCTTGTTCGAAAGATTGCTCTGCCAATTGAATGGCTTCGCTGATGGCTGTTCCTTGAGTAGGCGCCATTCGAGTATTGGCACTTGTCAAAAACATTTCAGCGGCAGCATAATCAGTAGTCAATGGCATTTGTAAATATGCATTTCCTGCAAAAATGATGGTTCCAATTCTTTCTCCTTTAAGTTTTTCGACGAGGTCTTGTGCAAATCTTTTAGCACGTTCCAAACGATTGGGAGAAATATCTGTCGCCAACATACTTTCCGAAATATCTAATGCAATAAATACATCAACACTTTTTCTTTTTACTTTTTCTCGTTTTGCGCCCCATTGTGGATTAGCCCATGCAATGATTAATGCAGACAATCCTAACATTAATAATACAAATTTGATAAAATGCTTATAACGACTCATTTGTGGAATCAACTGATCTAACAAACTGACATCAGCAAATTTTTCCATCGCTCGCTTACGGGCATACCACATCCAAAGAAACACTCCAATCAAAACTGGAATGGCCCCAAATATGTACAAGTGTTCTATTTCTTCAAAACGAAACATAATTTAAAATTTCAATCAAAATCAAAATCAAAATCAAAATCAAAATCAAAATCAAAATCAAAATCAAAATTCACAAATTTGTGATTCACAATTCATGTTTTGATTTTGATTGACATTTTGATTTTGATTTTTTAAGGAATTGTACGAAATACCGTATACCGTAACAATATTTCTAACAATAAAAATACAATTGCTAATAATGCGAAAAGATAAAATTCTTCGCTATATCTTTTTATCGAAGTCACTTCGATTTTTGTTTTTTCTAATTGGTCAATCGTTTGATAAATTTGTTCCAAACTTTCCTTGTCGATAGCTCTGAAATATTGTCCGCCCGTCATTTCAGAAAGTTGTTTTAAAAGATCCTCATCGAACTTTACATCAGCTAAACCAAAAACATAATCACCATTGCTTCTTCTTCGAACAGGCGTTCTTGCACTCCCTCTTGAACCTACTCCAATCGTATAAACTTTCACGCCTAATTCTCTAGCGATTTCAGCAGCGGTAAGCGGTTTGATATATCCAGCATTATTATCCCCATCGGTTAAAAGGATGACAATTTTACTTTTGGCTTCACTATCTTTTAGGCGATTGATGGCGGTGGAAAGTCCCATTCCGATAGCAGTTCCATCTTCTAAAATTCCACATTGTAATCCTGATAAAAATTCTTTTAATACTCGATGGTCCGTAGTTAGAGGACATTGTGTAAATGCTTCTCCTGCAAAAACGGCTAAGCCAATTCTATCATATTGCCTCTTGTCTACAAAGTCGGATGCCACCATTTTACTTACTTCCAAACGGTCAGGGTTAAAATCTTGAGCCAACATACTACTCGACAAATCCATTACTAAAACAATGTCCACACCATCAGCCGTAATCTCTTCTTCTTTAAGTGTTTTCTGAGGACGAGCTAATGCAAAAATCAAAGATGCGACCGTCAATACCCGAAGGATAGGTAAAAGGATTCTTAATTTTCCTCTCCAACTACTTTCTTCAAATGCTTCAAGACTCGGCAGATTTAAGTTTGCGTATCGTTTTTCTCTTTGTAAAAAATACCAAACACCCATAGCTGGAATGAGGAGTAATCCTATAAACCAGTATGGATTTAAAAAATTGATATTTTCTAAAATTGAAAGCAACATTTTTTTTAATTAAAAATTAAGAATGAATAATAGACTTGTTACCCTTTAAAAAACATACTTCTGAAACAATCTTATTTCGCTATTTTTCCTTAAAAATCAGTCATAGTATCAACAATACTCCTTCTTTTTAAGAAAAACTAGCAAAAAAATCTAAGTTTCATAAGCACATTTTTTAAAGGGTAACAAGTCTAATTAATAATCGTCGAATATCGTGTGTTCAAAATTTTTATTTTATTGATTTTTAATCACAACCTCTGTACCTGTTCGTTCATCATATCGGAGCTTGCGTTGCTTATTTGCAATTGCAGAACCGATGCTGAATAAAAATGAAATATCTCTAGATTTAGCAGCGAACCTTTTAACTGCTTGCCATACGGAAATTTTTTGTTGAGTATGTTCTTTAAAAATTCGCATTCCTAAAATGAGCTTCCCTGGTGAACCTCCAAAAACAGGTGCATATCCAAAGAAGAAAAACAGAAAGACCAGGACTCCTAATATTTGAAAGATTCCATTTACCATCATGTTATCTTTTGGTAATCCTGTCATTGAAGGAATTGCTACAAACATACCAAATAGAAAAATGTGTAACAATAGAAATGGAATATCAATTAAAGTAGCATACAATCTATAATCCAAACGTGCTAATTTATAACCTTCCTTTTGGGATTCTTCCAAGGCTTGAGTGTAAGCTTTTTCTTGCTCTGCTTTTTCTTGCTCAACCTGCGCAGTTGATTTTTTTGTACTTTCTACAAACTCTTCTGATTTGGTCATAAATTGATCGTGAACATTCGCATCAGGTTCTGCTTTTGCAAATTTTACTAAATCCGCTACTTGCAAAATATTTTGTAAATCATTTCTTAAACTCTCCTTTAAGTTGAGTGATTTTAAATCTTGCCCAATCTGAAAAGTCGTATTTTCTAAGGCATTAATCTCATAACGATTTTCCAAATACTCTCTTATGATATAAGTCAATCGACTTTGATATTCTTTGATATTTCCTTTTTGCCAAACTTGCTCTTGTTTTAATTTTTGTAAATTTTCCATGGCAATTACACTTGCTGGAATATATTCCTTAGGAGGTTCGATGACCTCTTTAGGTTGGTTTCGTTTTTTTGTAATCAGATAAATCAATCCAATCAAAAAAATCAATCCTACTAAAAACATCCCTGCTGGAATCAAGAAATCCTGCACCCAATCGAATGGCTCATCTATAATATCTTTAAGTGGAGCAATGGTTAAGGAGTCGATTGGTTGGGTTTCTTTTTCTAAAGGGGAACCTACTAAAATTTCTATATCTCTTGGTGGCGTAACTGTTCTGAGTTGTCCATTTTGTTCATATTCAATAATGGGAGAAATAACTTTGTGAATGCCTTCTTCCCAATAAGTAAAAGTGATTTCGTTTTCTTTGAGCACTTGTTGTCCAGTATTTTGAGTCGTCCAATTGGCTTCACTTCCAGAAAGCATCATGGTTTCTCCGGGGGGAGACCAATTTCCGTAACTTTTGATTTCCATTACTTCATTACTAAGTCCTTGTTGGCGGAAGTATTCTTCCATCTGCGCCATCTTGGCTGGATCATTAGTTAAAGAAGTATCTTGATAAAAAGCTTGAGTAGAAAGTGGTTCAGTTTGGAAAGGTTTTAAATCAATGGATCGAATAGTGACATTAGCAGGATGCGCCACTTTTAATCGGTAAACATTATTGTCTCCGATTTGCATGGTGTCTCGGTCAAATTCCACAGAAAAAGTTACCTGTGCAATACTGACTTTTACCCAAAAAAATAAAAATATAATGAGATATATTCTTTGCATCTTTTTTATACTGTAATTTCGATATGGTTTCCTTCTGGATCAAGAATAACACTTTCGTAATATCCATCACCCGTTGTTCTTGGTTCCCCGAAAATTTCAAAACCATCTGTTCTAAATAACTCGGTCATTTGATTTACTTTTTCTTTGCTTCCTACAGAAACGGCAAAGTGTGCTAGTCCTTCAATTAATCCTTTTTTTCCTAAATACTTTGCTATATCAGGGCGATGCATAATTTCAAGTCGTGCACCATGCTCAAATGATAAGAAGTAAGAAGAAAACTGTTTTTTTTCATTAATATATAAGTCACCATTTTGAGCATTGAAATATTTATGATAAAAATTTTTCATCATTTCTAAATCATTTACCCAAATTGCTAAGTGTTCTATTTGCATGATTAATTTTGAATTATCCGTTATCCGTTATCCGTTATCCGTTATCCGTTATCCGTTATCCGTTACTTCGACTACTTCGACCTTCTTTTAAAAAATTCTAACAACTTATTTACATATGATTCATTGGTACGAATGGTTACGGCGTCCGCACCAGATTTTATAAAAGTATTTTTAAAATAAGTCATATGGTTTTGAAACCAATCTGAATATTGTTGACGAACTTTTTTTCTACTGGAGTCAATCCATCGAGTGGTGCCTGTCTCAGCATCTACTGCTCGAATCAAACCTACATTTGGTAAAACTTCTTCTCTTGGATCAATGATATGAATACCTACTACATCGTGTCGTCGTTTGGCAATACGAAGTGGGGCTTCATAATCTTTACTTAAGAAATCTGATAAGACAAAACATATGCATCTTTTCTTAATCAAACTATTCAAATATTCTAAAGCTATTCCGACATTGGTTCCTTGCTCTTCGGCTTCAAAATTAAGTAACTCTCGAATGATTCGAAGGACATGTTGTTTTCCTTTTTTAGGAGGAATAAATTTTTCGACTTTATTGGAAAAAAATATCACACCGACTTTATCATTATTATTCAATGCTGAAAATGCAATTACGGCAGCCACTTCAGTATTGATTTCATTTTTGGTTTGTTTGACACTTCCAAAGAATGAGGATCGACTGACGTCAATTAATAACATGACGGTTAGCTCTCTTTCTTCTTCAAAAATTTTGACATGAGGTGAACCTGTACGTGCCGTTACATTCCAATCAATATTCCGAACATCATCGCCATATTGGTAATCACGAACTTCACTAAAAGACATTCCTCTTCCCTTGAAAGCACTATGGTACTCTCCTGAAAAGATATGTTTACTCAAGCCTTTGGTCTTGATTTCTATCTTTCGTACTTTTTTTAATAATTCGTTTGTATCCAATTTTTAATGAATAATTAAGAATGAATAAATAAGAATTTTGAATAACTGTGATTGAATAATTTAGGATGAATAATTATTAACTATTCATTCTTAATTATTCATTACAACTCTCTTACCCAAATATTTCGATAACTCACAGGGTTGCTGTGATCTTGTAACATGATGGGTGCTTTGCCATGAGCTATATTTTTAGGTTGACCGATGTATTCGGTTGTTCCCTTTATTTCAGTATGATTTTGAATCAATACGCCATTGTGTATAACTGTGATATAAGCAGATTTTACTTTGATGCCATCTTTGTTAAATCTAGGAGCGGTGTAAATAATATCATACACTTGCCACTCCCCAGGTTTTTTACAAGCATTCACAAGAGGGATAGATTGTTTGTAAATCGAACCTGCTTGACCATTGGAGTAAGTTTTACTACTTTGACTATCGAGTACTTGGACTTCATATCTTGATTGTAAAAACACTCCGCTGTTTCCTCTGCCTTGTCCTTCGCTTTCGATTACACTTGGTGACCGCCATTCGATATGTAATTGAATGTCTCCAAATTCTTTTTTGCTTACAATATTTCCTGAACCTTTTACAACCGTCATGGCATCTCCTTCTAATTTCCAACTTGGTTTTTTCTCACTTCCTAATGTCACCCATTCATCTATGTTTTTTCCATCAAACAATACAATTGCATCTGAGGGAGGAGCAGTTATTTTTCCTGTAGTGACTACTCGTGGAACAGGTTCCCATACCTCAGTTGCTTCTGGTTCTTTTTGCGAAAATGTACATTGCAAAAAGAAAATATTTAGTAAGATAAAAAGTAATGTGTTTTTCATAGTTGATGGTTTTGTAGTTAGTGGGCTGTTAAGAAAATATTTTTTATAAAAAATCCACCCCCTAACCCCAGGGAAAACGCGCGACCTCATTTGAATATCGAACAATAGAACAAGGAACAAGGATTTGAGAAGTTTGACGAATACTTTTGAGGGGTAGAATCAAGGTTATTCGACAAAACTTCTCAAATCCTTGTTCCTTGTTCTATTGTTCGATATTCAAAAAACGGTCGCGCGTTTTCCCTGCCTTTAGGGGCCGGGGGCTAACATTAAAATATGAACAATAACGACGTACTACGACGACTACGATACACTTTCGACTTCGATGATGATACGATGATAAAAATATTTGGACTAGCTGAATATGAAGCGACTCGTGCTGATGTAAGTGATTGGTTGAAAAAAGATGATAACCCTGAACAGAAAAGTTTGCACGATAAATATCTTGCGATTTTTCTCAATGGTTTTATCAATTTAAAAAGAGGCAAACGGGAAGGCCCTCAAGCTAAACCCGAAAAGACTTTAAATAATAATTTGATTCTGCGGAAATTAAAAATCGCATTGAATCTAAAAGATCATGATATTTTAGACATCTTGGACTTGGCTAATTTTCAATTGGGAAAACATGAGCTGAGTGCTTTTTTCCGAAAACCTACGCAGAGTCAATTTCGATTTTGTAAGGATCAGGTGATGCGGAATTTCTTGCATGGGATGCAAATTAAATATCGAGATAATAAATAGTTTTTTTAGTCACAGACTGACACGGACTTTTATCGACTGTCGAATCATGTGTTAGGAATGCGAATAAAATAGATTCCATGTTAATCCGTCGCTAATTTTACCCTCGCATTTTGTCCATTCAATAAATGTAAATATTTGTCTAGTTCAAAAGTTCTCTCCTTAAAATTATTGATTCTATTTTTTCCTTCCTCTT
>Ga0114957_1002058_pt1 | contig 20129 bp, 12 predicted proteins | sample BantaG_FD_87175 | JGI IMG/M metagenome (GOLD analysis project Ga0114957, IMG submission 87175) | Marine algal microbial communities from Bantry Bay, Ireland - BantryBay_4 metaG | ecosystem: Host-associated > Algae > Red algae > Unclassified | place: Bantry Bay, Ireland | collected 2014-11-21 | reverse complement strand
GTGTCGCGCCGGTGCAAACAGGGCCATCATTCGAGGCCGTTGCTACAGGAGAATCTGTGATCGTTACTTGCGTGCTTACCATTTCTGATACACAACCATCTACCGTTACTATTAATTCGTATACACCTGATTCGGTCGCATCCGTTGGACTTTGTTGAGTAGAACTATAACCGTTTGGGCCTGTCCAGGCGTAGGTCGTTGTTCCCGTTAAGTCCGCGCTACCTTGTAAGGTCAGTGTCGCGCCGGTGCAAACAGGGCCATCATTCGAGGCCGTTGCTACAGGAGAATCTGTAATCGTTACTTGCGTGCTTACTATTTCTGATACACAACCATCTACGGTTACTACTAATTCGTATACACCTGATTCGGTCGCATCCGTTGGGTTTTGTTGAGTAGAAGTGTAACCATTAGGGCCTGTCCAATCATAGGTAGTCGTTCCTGTCTGGTCTACGCTGCCTTGTAAGGTGAGTGGATTACCTGTACAGACAGGACCGTTATTGGATGCAATCGCGATAGGAAGGTCTGTGATCGTTACTTGTGTGGTTGTCATTGTTGATACGCAACCATCTACCGTTACTATTAATTCGTATACACCAGATTCGGTTGCATCCGTTGGGTTTTGTTGAGCAGAACTATAGCCGTTTGGACCGATCCAGGCGTAGGTCGTTGTACCTACTAAGTCGGCGCTTCCTTGCAGAGTAAGTGAATTCCCTGTACATATAGGGCCATTGTTAGAAGCCATTGCTATAGGAGTATCCGTGATCGTTACTTGCGTAGTTGTCATTGTTGATACGCAACCATCTACCGTTACTATTAATTCGTATACACCAGATTCGGTCGCATCCGTTGGGTTTTGTTGAGTAGAACTATAGCCATTAGGGCCTGTCCAGGCGTAGGTCGTTGTACCTGCCAGGTTTGCGCTACCTTGTAAGGTCAGTGGATTACCTGCACATACAGGGCCATTGTTAGAAGCGGTTGCTACAGGAGCATCTGTAAATGTTACCTGTGTAGTTGTCATTTCTGATACACAACCATCTACTGTTACTATTAATTCGTATACACCTGATTCGGTCGCATCCGTTGGGCTTTGTTGAGTAGAAGTGTAACCATTCGGGCCTGTCCAGGCATAAGTAGTCATTGCACCAGCCAGGTCGACGCTACCTTGCAAGGTCAGTGGATTACCTGCACATACAGGGCCATTGTTGGAGGCAGTTGCTATGGGGGAATCTGCAAGCGCTACGTTTATATCTACGGGGAAGGAATTACATCCTGCGATAGATACCGTGAGGGTGTAAAGACCGGGACCATTAGCTGTTGGTGGGTTTTGCACGTTAGAAGTAAACCCGTCTGGGCCTGTCCAGGCATAAGAAGCATTGTTAACATCTGAGCTTCCTAATAATTCAATATCTGCCGCATTACAATAAGGACCATTTGTGGATGGCATTGCAGTAGGAGGTGAAATAATAAAAATAGGAATTGTTTCTGTGGTTTGGCAGCCTGTGGCTGCGCTTGTAAAAGTATAAGTTATATCGTATGATCCTGGGGCTAGTTGATCAGGAAATACGAATCCAATTTCGTTTATAATTCCAGTGGAAGTATCCCATTCCCCCATACCATTTTCAAATGTACCTACTGTTACCTCTTGAGGATCTAAGGTGTTACAAAGTTCTCCCGGATCAAAAATAGTTAACTGAGGACTCTCATGTAGTTGTAAGAAGAATGGCTCCGTTTCAGCGGTACAATTATTTGCGTCTGTAATGGTAAGTATATATGCTCCTTCTTCAAAAGGATTAATAGTTTGTTCCGAAGATGGCCCCGAAGGAGTATCCCATGAATAAGTATAGTCTGCTAGACCACCTGTTGGTAATCCATCCAAGAAGGCAGTTCCATTAATGAATTCTTCTGGGCAAGCAAAGTTATCACCAATGATTTCAACAGTAGGAGATTCAACTATGGTGATATCAAATGATCCATCATTGGTACAACCATTACCATCCGTGAATTCATAGGTTACGGTATGCATACCGAGCGGTAGAAAGGCAGGATCTACGTTTCCGTTTCCATCAGCTACTCCACTCCAGGTACCGCCCGGGCCATTATCAGTAGTTAGTGTCAGTATATCATTGGTAGAACAGATTAGTCCTGGATCGTTGATAACAATCTCTGGCAGTGGATTTACGTTAATCGTAAATTCTGCTGTTACATCTGTACAGCTACCTTCTGTTACGGATAGGGAATAAGTCAGTGTTCCAGAAAAATCGGCAGGAACAGTAACTTGTGGAAAAGGATTAGTAGGATCACTAAGGTAGGCAAGTGCACCGTCAGAACTCCTCCATTCGTATGTTTCTGTTCCGGTACCCCCGGACAGTACCAAGTTACTATTCAAGTTGAAGGGAGCTTCTCCCTGACAAATATCTGTTATTGCATCTGCTTCTACTTCCAATTCACAGAAAAATACGGGATCACACTCTAAGAACGAAGCACCGCTTCCTCCGAAAACAATATCCGCATCTACATTTGAGATACTAAAGTTATCTACAATTAGAAAAAAACCGTCCCCTGCATTAACGGTCAGTTCATTTACAAAACCATCTCCACCACCACCTTCTGAATCATCACCAGCACCAATCTGTAGACCGGTAGGTGATATTCCAAGGCCATTTGCCGCATAAGAACATCTTATTGGAGCTCCAAGAGTAGTACAGGAGGTAGGGTTAGGGCCATAAACTGCAAAATCATAATCTACTGAACTGGAGGGTTGAATCACGAAAGTAAACTCAGAATTATCAGGAGTCATACTATTAAACCTAAAAAAGAACCAACTGGAGGCTCGCTCGCCAGTACCTAAACATCCTTGAGAATTACCAGCAGGTGCAAAATCATTGATACCTGTTCCAGCAGGATTCACATTAATGGCTGCATCTCCGCAGATTGGCTGTGCAAACATACAATCTGGTCCTCCCTCTTGTGCAAGGATGGGAGATAGTGAAAACAGACAAAGTCCTAGGAAAAATAAAATTTTCTTTTTCATGTTATTATTATTTCTCTCTTCAGTTTTGGAATACGCCTAACCTGGGGGTCTTTCCGGACGTTGAATTCATAAAAAACACCCATAAACCAATCTAACAAGCATAATAATATCATTATAGCTTGTTAGCGGTAACAAGTGTTAAGGGATTGTAGCAGGGTTCAAAATTTGTATGAGAAAGTCTGATAGAATAATGGAACTGGTCTTTACTATACTTAGGCATAGTAACTAGAACAGTTACATAAAATTATAGTCTAATTAACGTGTTTGCCTGGAATCTGAGTAAAATTATATTTTGTATAATAGCTCCAGTACATTGCATATAATCTAATAGTATGACAAATGTAAGGATAAATATTTTGATTTCACTAAAAAAATGACAGAAATGCTCTAAGAATATACCCTAAACAGGGTAGATTAGATAAAATAATTGGTTAATTCTTATAAAATCCACAATAAATACTGGCTATCAGTTGAAATGAACTATTTAATCAGGGTTTTTGCTTCTGTGATTGCATTATCCAGACCAGCAAGATCGGTTCCTCCGGCTGTAGCAAAAAAGGCTTGTCCGCCACCGCCGCCTTTGATAGATTTAGCGAGTTGGCGAATGATGTTACCAGCATGGAGTTCTTTCTCCTTGGTAAGATTTTCGCTGATAGCAATGGTGAGCTGAGGTTTGTCATTGACGGCAGCACCGAAGACAATCATGGCGTTGCCCATTTCATTTTCTAATTGATAAGCCAAGGTTTTAATCGCTTTGGCATCACTGATGGGAAGGCGGGCACCGATGAAGTTAACACCATTGATGGTTTCCATTTGTTTTTTCAAATCCTCCTTTAACTCTCCCGCTTGTGCGGCTACCATTTTCTCTACTTCCTTTTTCAGGTCTTTATTTTCCTCCTGAAGAGCGGCTACGTTTTGAGCGGTACGGGTGGGATTTTTAAATAAATTTCTAATATTATTCAGCTCTGATAATTCAGCATTTATAAATGCTTCGGCACGATCAGCGGTAAAGGCTTCGATTCGTCGCACGCCAGCAGCAACCGCTGTTTCGGTGGTAATTTTAAATAAACCAATCTGTCCGGTAGTCGCTACATGACATCCTCCACAAAGTTCCCGCGAATAGTCAGGATCGAAAGTAATCATCCGAACTTCTTCTCCATATTTTTCACCAAATAACATCATCGCACCCGCTGCTTGTGCTTCGGCGATTGGAATAGAACGGGCTTCTTCAAGCGAAATATTTTCTCTGATTTTTTTATTTACCATTGTTTCAATCTGCGCTAGTTCTTCTGCTGTGACTTTAGCAAAATGAGAAAAATCAAACCGCAGATATTTTTCATTCACCAATGATCCTTTTTGTGCGACATGATCGCCCAACACGGTACGCAGAGCTGCATGTAACAGATGCGTTGCACTATGATTATTTTCTGTTAATTTTCTTTTGGTTGTATTGATTTCTGCCGTAACATTTTGATCAATATTTGTCGGTAATTTTTTAACATAATGAATGATCAGGTCGTTGTCTTTTTTAGTATTAATTACTGCCACTTTTTCTTCACCAAAATATAACAATCCTGTATCCCCTACCTGTCCCCCACCCTCGGCATAAAAGGGTGTTTGATTTAAAACCACTTGAAATTGATCTCCTTTTTTATCCTTAACCGTCCTGTGTTTCAATACTTTAGCACCTTCAACTTTTTGTTCATCATACCCTAAGAAAGTCACGCCTGTTTCGTCATTTAATACTGTCCAGTCTCCTACTTCTTTTTGCGCATCTTGCTGTGAGTTTTTACGTTGTACGCCCAAGTGTTTTTCAAAACCAGCTTCATCAATTGTCCAGCCCTTCTCCGTTGCAATCAGGCGCGTAAGATCAATCGGAAAACCGAAAGTGTCATACAATTCAAATGCAGTAGCACCATCTAATTTATTATTTACAATATCCAAGTTATCAATTCTTTTCAAACCACCTTCAAGGGTTTTAAGGAAAGAAGTTTCTTCACCCAAAACCACTTTAGCTACGTAATCTTGTTGTGCTTTAAGTTCAGGAAATACATCAGAAAACTCGTCGGCCAACATCGGAATCAGTTGATGAATTAACGGCTCCTTTACATCGAGAAAAGAATAATAATACCGTACCGCTCTACGCAGAATTCTACGAATGACATACCCTGCTCCATTGCTCGACATCATCTGTCCGTCCGCCAATGCAAAGGCTACCGCACGCAGGTGATCAGCCACCACCCGCATAGCGATATCTGATTTTGCCGAAAGGTCATAACTTCCCCCATAAGGCTTACCAGACAACTCGCTTATTTTTTTTATAAAAGGTGTAAATATATCTGTATCATAATTAGATTTTTTATTTTGCAATGCCATGCATAATCGCTCAAAACCCATTCCCGTATCGACATGTGCATCAGGTAAAGGTTCAAGGGAACCATCCGCTTTTCGATTGAACTGGATGAAGACCAGATTCCAGATTTCGACAACCTGTGGATGGTCGGCATTGACAAGGGTTTTGCCATCTACCTTTTTACGATCTGCGTCCGCACGGAGGTCTACGTGAATTTCGGAACAGGGACCACAAGGCCCCGTATCTCCCATCTCCCAAAAATTATCTTTGCGATCAAATTTAAGGATGCGATCTTCGGGTAAATATTGCTTCCACAATTCGATTGCTTCTTGATCTAAAGGAACCTTAAGTTCCTTATCGCCTTCAAAAACAGAAACATAAAGTCGATCTGGATCCAATCCATATTCTTTGACGAGTAATTCCCAAGCCCAGTCAATGGCCTCTTTTTTAAAATAATCACCAATCGACCAGTTCCCGAGCATCTCAAAGAGGGTATGATGATAACTATCAATCCCTACTTCTTCGAGATCATTTTGCTTACCGGAAACACGGAGGCATTTCTGTGTATCTGCAATGCGTGGATTATCAGGGGTTTTATTACCCAAAAAGAAATCCTTAAACTGGTTCATCCCAGCATTGATAAACATCAAGGTAGGATCGTCCTTATTAACCAATGGAGCAGAAGGAACTATTTTATGGTTTTTACTAGCAAAAAAATCAAGGAATTTCTGTCGGATTTCGCGGGAAGTCATCATAAAGAAGGTGATTTTTGAAAAAAAATAGCCCTAAAGAGCTACTAACAAACATTAAACTTAAATTCAATACCTAAACATTTTGCGAACATTTTCGTAAAAACGAATGAAAAAATGAATAAATATATAATCAAAAAGGTTTCAATATTAAAATTAATTATAATAATATTTATTTAAATACAAAGATTTTTCTATATTTCTTTGAAAAATAGAAAATGGAATAATACTTTTGGCAGAACATACGATCTCAGTTTAGATAAAAAAAACATATTTAGAAGTACGAATACAATTAAACTAAGATCTGAGAAAACAATTTTAAACCAAAAATTAAACGGCACAAAGCTAGCGATTTTTGGTTAACGAATAAAGGCTCTAATGAGAAAAGAAAAGTTTGTTTATAACACACAAACCCTTCGGTATGAGAAGGTAGTGGACCCCATACGCATAAAACTACTAAAGTTGCTTGGGTTTACGGCTGCAGTCGGTGTGACAGCGGTGGTTATCATTTCTATTGTATTAGCTTATTTCCCTTCGCCGAAAGAAAAAGCACTGCTCCGTGAAATTGAGCAGATGAAATTTCAGTATATGGCTTTGAATGGTGATTTTGATATGATGTCTAAGGTGTTGAATAATATCCAGGAACGAGATGCGAGTGTACATCGTATGATTTTTGGGATGGATCCTGTGGATGAGAATATTTGGAATGGAGGTACTGGTGGACACGATAAGTACAGTCACCTGACAAAATTTAAGAATTCCGGCGAACTACTTATCGAGGCTAAATCAGAAGTAGATCAAATCAAAAATAAACTCGCGATCCAATCCAAGTCATTGGATGAAGTGACCGATCTGGCTAAAGACCGCGAGGAGATGCTGGCCGCTATGCCCGCGATCAAGCCCGTACGTTCTGATAAATTAAAAAGAAATATTCGCAGTCTATCTGGTTTTGGGATGCGTTTCCACCCCATCTTTAAGCGTCACCGGATGCACAAGGGAATAGATTTTACCTGCCCTAAAGGAACGCCTATTCAGGCGACGGGTAATGGTAAGATCGTAAAGGTTTCTAAGATGAAAAGCGGATACGGTACACACGTTGTGATCGATCATGGTTTTGGTTTTAAAACCCTCTATGCGCACATGAGTAAAGTGGATGTAAAGAAAGGACAAAAAGTAAAACGTGGACAAGTAATTGGAGCAGTAGGAAGCACTGGAACATCAACTGCGGCTCACCTCCACTACGAAGTAATTCACCGAGGACATAAGGTCAATCCAATTCATTATTGCATGGACGGACTGACCCCTGAAGAATATCAGGATTTGGCTAATATGGCGGCGGTAACAAATCAATCGTTTGATTAGGAATGTTGATAAAATAAAAAGCCCTGCCTCTATCCAGATGCAGGGCTTTTTTAGTTTTTCTTATAATACCAACTCCAAAAAACGATGAATACGGACTCCAAAACTTGTTATAATTGCGACGCCCCTCTCCGGGAATCGGATAAATATTGCTGGAAATGTAGCCAGAAATATACTACGGGTCGGATAACCTTTACCGCAATGGTCGGGGAGTTTTTTTCAGAGCAGTTCAACTTGGATAGTCGAATCTTTCAGACACTAGGTGCCATTTTTATTCCGGGCAAGCTGACAGAAGAATTTTTTAAGGGCAGACACAAAAGTTATATTTCTCCGTTACGACTATTTTTGGTGATGGGGGTCGTCTTTATTTCTGTATTGGTGTATGAAATCTTTAATGGAGAGGATATTGTATTTTTTGGCAATTCAGAATTACTGGATATCGCCCACGAAAATGAACGACGTAAGCTGCTCTACGTAATAGATAGTCTACATTTAGATGAAAAAAATCATTTTAATGATAAGAAAGTAGATGCAGCGTTGGATAGTGTGTCCACCAAATTATGGCTTACGTTAAATAGTAAAGAAGATTCCATAAACATCAACAAATTTGTCAGCTTAGGCAACTATGAATTTCCGATCATTAGTCGAGATGATTTCGAGAAAATGTCTGCCAGTGAGTTGGGAAATACTTATGGTAAACGTATGGATTGGTGGGAACAATTATTTTTTACGCAAGGTATAAAAACGGTAAAAAAAGGAGAAAATTTAGTTCAGTATTTTTTTGGTAAATCTACGCTTGCACTTTTTTTAATGATGCCATTTTTAGCGGGCTTTTTAAAATTGATGTATATTCGTCGTAAATTTTACTACGTAGAACACCTTATTTTTTCATTTCATTTCCATACTTTTTTATTTTTGTTCTTCTCCATTATTTCTCTGGCCGTTCCCTATACAACGGCTGCACTTATACCTATTGGTTTTTTAGTCGCTTTTGTGTATCTGTTTTTATCAATGAAGCGTATATATCAGCAAGGGTGGTTTAAAACCCTCTTTAAAATCTTTATTATTGGAATATTTTATATAATGCTTTTAAGCATCTTTGTCCTTTTTACAGTTACGATTGGATTTTTATTATTTTAATTGATCGCAAGTTATGCCATACGAAAAATACGAAACCGTCATCGGTCTTGAAGTACATATCCAACTGGCTACGGCCAGCAAAGCCTTTTGTGGGGATGAAAATAAATTTGCTAGTGAACCCAACACCCACATCAGTCCGATCTCGCTAGCTCATCCCGGCACACTACCTCGATTGAATGAACGACAAGTAGAATATGCCGTCAGACTTGGACTGGCATTGGGTTGTCGTATCAATCCTAATAGTCATTTTGATCGTAAAAATTACTTCTACGCAGACCTTCCAAAAGGCTATCAAATCACGCAGCAAGACAACCCAATCTGTATCGGTGGTCAGGTAGCCATTCAAGCTAAACAAGACACACGCAATATCCGAATTCATCATATTCATATTGAAGAGGACGCTGGAAAATCCGTTCACGACAAGCATCCTCACCAAACGATGATCGACCTAAATCGCGCTGGAGTGCCGCTCCTCGAATTGGTGACCGAACCCGATTTTCGATCTGCAGAAGAGGTAGACGTTTTTATGAATAAGATACGTCAACTGGTTCGATATATTGAAATTTCTGATGGCAATATGGAAGAAGGAAGTATGCGCTGTGACTGTAATATTTCAGTTCGATTAAAAGGAAGTAAGGAATTTGGTAATCGCTGTGAAGTCAAAAATGTCAACTCCATGCGCTTTGCCCGTAGGGCGATAACCTACGAAGTAAAACGACAGATCGACCTTATAGAAAGTGGTGGAACCGTTTTGCAGCAAACCTTAAACTTTGATCCCGTCACCGGAAAAACATCGCCATTACGCTCCAAAGAAGATGCCCATGATTATCGGTATTTTCCAGAACCAGATCTGCCCCCCATTGTTTTATCAGAAACATACATTGATAATATTCGTCGGGAACTCGCTCCGCTTCCTTGGGTATTGCGGACAAAGTTTATCGAGGAGTACCAACTCTCAGCATACGATGCTCAATTACTCACCGAACAAAAAGAGGATGCGTTATTTTTTATAGACTGTTGTCAAAAATCTACACACTATAAACTCCTCGCTAATCTTTTTATTAATAAATTAAAAACGCTAAAAAAGGATGATCCAACAGTCCAACTATCCTCTACCCGACTAGCTGAATTTGTCGAGCTAATTGCCACGAATCAGGTGGGTAATACGACCGCTTATCAACAACTATTTCCAGCCATGATCGACCAGCCCGAGACTTCGGTAGCAACACTAGCCAAGGAGTTGAACCTGACCCAAAATAGCGATGATGATTTTTTAGATGGATTGATTGAAGAAGTATTGACAGCATTTCCCGATAAGGTAAAAGCGTATCAGAATGGAAAGAAAAACCTGATTCAACTCTTTATTGGACAGATTATGAAACGCTCCAAAGGAAAAGCAGATGCAAAAAAGGTGAAGGAGAAATTGGAGGAAAAGCTGGCGAAGCAGTGATAAAAGAAAGGATGTTTTGATTTACCATTTGATTATTTTATATTTGAAAACTTATTTTACTTATTTTTAATTAAAAGGCGCTTATTATGTCCATGCAAGACGATGAAATTACGAAGTTGTACTACTCGATTGGGGAAGTATCGGAGATGTTTGAGGTATCTAAATCTTTGATTCGATTTTGGGAGGCAGAGTTTGACATCTTAAAACCGCATAAAAATAGTAAGGGAGATCGTCGCTTTACGCAAAAGAATCTAGATCAGTTTAAAATTATTTATCACTTGGTAAAAGTTCGTGGGTTTACGCTTGATGGTGCAAAGCGAGAAATAGCGAATAACAAGAATAATTTGATAAAAAGAAATGATACGTTGAAGACATTGGAAGGACTAAAGGGATTTTTGGAAAAGCTTCAGAATGAGCTGTAGATAGATATGAAGCCAAAAATCTGGGTGTTCAATCTGCCCTACATTAATTAAAACTTAAACTTCTTTTCTTCAATTTTTTCACCCATCTGCGCCGTTTCTGCTGGCGGTAAGATATCACAATTATCCCACAAACCAGTTCGCAGCGTTTCTGCATAAGCTTCCGGTAATGGATGCTTTTCCATCGCCTCTCCCGCCTTTTCGTAATTATACCCCAACCGATGAAAATGGATGTTTTCGTTTTCCAAAATCACATACCACGTATCTGGCGTTCCATCATTCGCAGGCATTCCGATCACACCGGGGTTGAGCCAGGTTTTTGTTTTTGTATTTAAAATCACCTGATCCAAAAAGGGCAAACCTGCATGACCTCCAATAATGACCTCCACATCTGCCAGCATAAAATCGGCTGCTTTTACACTCGCCGGAGTAGATTTAAAAATAAACTCACTGGTGTTATCATAGCTGCCGTGCAACACCAGTATACTTTTTTCCATATACTGAAATCGAATAAATTCAGGAATGGTATTTAAATGTTTTAGTGAATCAGCACTTACTTTCGTCTTCGCAAAAGGAAACCATTGTTTAGAAAAACTATCACAACGGCTCCCTTCTTCAAAATTACATCCACAACTATCCGCCTCATCCAACAAGTTGAATTCTACATTCCCAGCAATAGTATGAATCCCCCATTGCTGAACAAATTGAAGCGACTCCTCGGGGTAAGCACAATAACCTACTACATCTCCGGTACAGATAATCTGACCTGGTGGAATGTTCAACTCTATGGCTTTCGCTTTCATAGCTTGCAGTGCATGCAGGTTGGAATAAGGGCCACCGAACAATAAAATTGGTCCCGTTTTTTGACCAAGATTCTGAATCATCGTTTTTGTATTTTTTGGTAAAGATACGGAATCTGATAGAGTAAAAGCGTTCCGATTATTCCCAATATATTTACCCATAATAATGCTCCATATCTTCCTCCAATCGGATTCCCAAATTCAAAACCAACAGCATAAGTAATCCCTAAAACTACACCGCCACCTACTGCGGCATAAAAAGAATATCGGTTCGCACGATCCGACCAAAATAAAAATATAGGCGTTAACCCAATCACCATCGTTCCACTCACCGTCGTCGCCGATAATATTTCCGCCCCCATAAAAACAGGAATACTTCCAATCACCATAATCGCCACAATCGCCCATCTTCCCGCAGTCACAGATGGCGCTTTGGAAAATTTTAAATCAATCACCCATAATTTTGCAAAAGAATTAAACGCACTATCCAACGTCGACGCCGCCGAGGTAATCATGATAAAATTAATCATCAACATCATCGCCGCACCCAACAACTTGGCAACTTCTACAGGCGCTTGTCCAGTCAATCCCTTCTGCTGTGCATAGATGCCTACCCAGCCAAAAAGTATGATACACAATCCACCAATAATTCCTGCCCAAATAAAACTTGTCAACGTCGTTTTTGGATCTCCAATAAATCCGCGATCCGTCATCACCGGATCATGAAATGGATAAGAAAATATTTGCAACACTGCCACAAAGAATAGATTCAATCCCCCCGCCAACGTCCAGCTCCCCGAAGTGACAAACCCTTTCACACTTATTTCTTCCTCCGGCAAAATGACGCCAAGAATGACAAACAACAACACCCCAAACAATACCATCTGTATCAAATCTGTCAACAAAGAGCTTCGCAGTCCACCTTTCAAGGTGTACGCCGCCGTCAAAATCGTAAACGTAATAATGGATAGATAATACGGACTACTTCCACTCTCTCCAAAATAAGTTCCAATCACCATCGTGTTTGACCAGACTTCATTTAATAGCCGAAAGGCAATCAGCAAAGAAAAAATCGCAATGGCACCACTCCCAAATTTATCCCGTAAAAAATGATGAATGGATTTGAAATGACCTTTCGTTCGCAGTTGATAAATTACGACACCCGCTACAAAAAAGGAACCGTAATAAGCGGCATAAGCAACCGTTCCTACCATCCCAAATTCAAGACCGAGATTGGCAGCATTGGTAATCGATTTAGCGAACAACCAACTGATGACTAAGCTCGATGTGAGCAGCCAAAATCCAGGCTGCTGATCGACCTTACTGCCTCGAAAAAAATTGTCGGCAGTCTTCGCTACCGGAGCAATTAAAATCAACAATAAAGAGGAGCCAATCACCAATGCCCATTGCCAAACTTGTATGTTTTTTATCAACGATTCCACCATACTTTTGCATTGATACTGTTGCCATCTGTAGCGGCTGCAGCACGTTGAAAATTTTCTCCGTTTAATGCTTCCTCATCAATTGGATATGGCATTCGTTCAGGAATCAAGTCATTATTAAGGCTAGCGGCTATCGTTTTAAATTCGGGAAATCCCGTACGACGATATTCGATCCACCCTTCGAAGCCATTGACGATGTTAGCCAGCCATTTTTGGGTAATGATCTGTGCTAAAGGATCTGCGCCGTTATTGCCATACGCGGTAGCGCCGGAGGTCAGATAATTGTCCGGAAGTTCCGTTTGCCAATAAGTGAATGCTTCGGTTACTCCTTGCTCATAAAGTGCTTGTGGATCCGCATTGATATAATTTTTTAGCGCGGCTTCAGCAAGTAGGAATTTGATTTCCCAGGAGGTGAGGAAGTTGGCATCCAGATCTCCGGTACTTTCTCGGAAAATTTCGCCTGAGAGTGAGAAATCAGCAACGGAAATGGAAGTCTGAGAAGCATCGGGACCGTTGAGTAGTCCTTCGAATTCACCATTATTCCCGGCGGGGCGGAAGAAAACGGCTGCTCTTGGATCGTTGTAGTTTTCCAGAATTTCATCGATGGTTTCCGACATGACGTAGATATTAAAATCACCTATACGGGCCGTGGATAAGCGGAAATTGTTAGGTGGTGAATTTGAAAAATCAAAAGCTGCGTCGTCTTCAGCGGATTGAATATAGTTGCCACTTTCGTAAATCGCAGTTAGTTCTGTCGCTACTTCTGCTTTGGCAGAAATACGAACTAAGTTTTTGATTAACAAGGAATTAGCAAACTTCACCCATCGTTCTAAATCACCCTCAAACAAGACATCGCCATCCAGCTTGGTCAAGCCATCGAAGGTTTGTATTTTCTGAATTCCCGTTCTAAGATTATCTAAAATACCATTCGCTCCCGTATAGATCATCTCTTGTTCATCATATTTTGGAGTGATGATTCCGTCCTTTCCATTCAATGCTTCGGAGTAGGGAACATCCCCAAATATATCAGTCAGCGCAGCCGTCAGGTAGGCTTTCATAATCAAAGCAGGCCCTTCATAAACACCAGAAATACTTCCTTCCTGAGCCCGTTTTAGAATGATTTCATTGTCTCTTAGATTTTGGTATAAAATAGGCCACGGGTTTCCCCCAAATTGTGGCTCGGACAAACTATGACGGTCAAATAAATTGAAATCCACCGCCGTAAAATATTGTCCCAACAAGTTACCTGCGACAAAACCTTCATAAGACATCTGCTCTCCATAATCGTAGATCACCTGACGAAATAAAAAGGCAGGTTGTACTTCAATAGGTGCATTCGGATTACTATTTATATTTTCAAAATCCTTCGTACAACTCCATCCTATCAACAACAAAACACCTATAACAATATAATTAATATTTTTCATTTTATGATAATTTTTCTTTTTTAATAAACATGAATTACCCCTGATATTTACCTAGGGAGGAATTTGCTGGTTGGCTCGTTGGCTGGTTGACTTTTAGCCTTCTTCACACGTATAAAGAGGGCCAGCCAGCTAACCAGCCAACCTACAATTTAACACCAATCGAAATTCCAAAACTGCGTGCAGTTGGATAAGACATATCCTCTACTCCGCTGACCAGATTATTGCCTTGAATCGCAAACTGTTCCGGATCAAAGTGAGGGATAGCCGTAAAGGCAAAAAGGTTTTTACCGACAATAGAAACCGTTAGTTCATTAAAGTTTTTCAAGAAAGAACCATTCAATGTTTTTTGTCGAAAACGATAAGTTAACCCTACCTGTCGTACTTTTAAATACGTAGCAGAATAGGTATTATTTTCTTCATGGTTTCGATCATAAAACTGACGATAAAAAGTCTCGGGATTGATCGCCGTTGTATTCGTTACATATACCGGATTTTCTTCAGTTCCTGTATTGACAACACCTTCGTGAATCAGTCCTTCCGCAGGTCGATTTTCAGTTTCTTTCAATTGTCCTCCTACCCCTGCGAGTGCCTGTGTACGAGAAACAATCTGTCCACCCTGCCTCCAGTCCAGCAGGAAGTTAAATTGAAAATTCTTGTAAGACAATTGATTAGACATACCGATTATAAAATCAGGATTGTAGTTCCCCAATTTTTTCAACGTATTGTCAACCGTCAGTCGGCCATCATCTGTAATGATAAAATCACCGTTTTCATTTTTCTTATACCCCGTTCCCCACAGATCTCCGATTTCACCGTTTTCACGGACGATCAGGTAAACCGTTTGATTAGGATTGTCATACACCCGACTATACGCTAGTGTGAGCGAACCTGCTTCATCAGGCAAGGAAGTTACCTTACTAACGTTTCGACTAAAATTCACAAAACTACTCCAATTAAATTTTTCACTACGAATCAAATTCAGTCCTAATACCGCTTCCATCCCTTTACTTTCTACCGAGCCACCATTGATGACCCGTTGATTATATCCAGTGGAAATAGCAATCGGAAGTGATAGGATTTGGTTGTCATTTTTAGATTGATAATAAGTAAAATCAATCGACAATCGGTCATCCAAAAAACGCAAATCAGCGCCCAGTTCTATGGAGGTTACCTTTTCAGGTAAAAGATTATTATTTGCAATAAAATTCTGATCGCTAAACGTAGGTAATCCTCCAACGGGTGTCTGTGGAGCAAATACCCCGACGGTCTGATAAGGATCTGTATCATTCCCCACTTGCGCCCAGCTTGCGCGGATTTTTGCAAAAGAAATATTACGAGGCAGGTCTATTATTTTTGATAACAATAAACTACCAGAAACCGAAGGATAGAAAAACGAAGCATTCTCGCTAGAAACAGGCGTAGCCAATGCACTCGACCAATCATTACGTCCCGTTACGTCTACGTATAAAAAGTCCCGAAATCCAAATTTGGCAAACGCATACAAACTATTAATCCGTTTATTAAAATCAAATTGAAAAGTCTCCAACGGTGCAGCGGCATTTGATAATTTAAAAATACCAGGCTGTGCGAGTCCGATGGCCTGCGTTTGCGTAGTACCAGCTTTCTGATCCAATCGGTTACCTCCTCCACTCACCTCCACATCAAAATCTCCAAATGATCGGTTATAGTTGACCAAAAAATCCGTATTGATTTCGCGGAAAGATACATCGTGTTCTGCATAAGCGCCATTCTTAAAACGATTGGAACTGAACGCTCTTCGGAAGGTACGTAGTTCATCAGAATTGTCCATTCCAGTACGGAGGGAAAGCGACCAGCGGGGATTGATTTCGTAGGTAGCGGTTATATTTCCAAATACACGGTCGCGATCAAATGCGTTTCGATTTTCTAGTAAAATAAAATAAGGATTATCAAAAAATGTATAATTAAAAGAATATTGTTGGACATTTTCAAGTCCCGGTTGCCAATAGTCTTTTAGTGGATTTAAATCTGTTTGGCGACCCAGCCAGGCGACTAACGAATAGTTGATATTTTCGGAACCATATCCATTGGCCGGACGATTGTCGGATTGGGAATTGACATAGTTGACGGCAGTATTAATTGTAAATCTTTTGGTCGGTTTAAAACTCATTCTTGCAGAAATAGTATTCCGGTTGAGGTTGACACCTGGAATGTAAGAGTCGCTGCCAAGATTGGTCAGTGACAAGCGATAATGTCCTCGGTCATATTTTCCACCAAAGGATAAATTATTGATTCGCGTATTTCCTGTTTCGTAAAAGTTTTTCAGATTGTTTGGGTTAGAAACAAAAGGAGTGGCAGGTATAGACTGCCCTCCGTGTACGGCCACATCTCCACCACGTACCACTTGTCCATTCGGCAGGGTAACGGGGCTATCATATTGTGGAACATCATTTCCAGCATCGAGTTCGGGGCCATAGCTATAGGTGATGTTGTCGTTGACACCGCCACCTAGTCCATCCACAAATGCAAAATTGCCAGCGTTCCCTTGTCCAAAGCGGTTTTGAAATTCAGGTAACTGAAACGGACGATCTATAAAAAAAGAAGAATTGAAACTGATGCCTAGCCCTTCACTTTCCGAACCATCTTTGGTGGTGATAACAATCACACCGTTCGACGCACGAGTGCCATAGAGTGCCGCTGCCCCCGGACCTTTCAACACAGATACAGATTCAATATCGTCAGGATTGAGATCCATCGCTCCATTACCAAAATCTACTTCCTGAAATCCAGCAGCTAATTCATTGGTTACATTTAACGTAGTGTTGTTATTTACTGGAACACCGTCTACGACGAAAAGTGGATTATTTTGGGTAAAAGAAGATTCACCACGAATGATAATTTTGGAAGTAGAACCAACTCCGGTAGGCCCTTGTGAAATGGTCACTCCAGCTAACTTTCCGGTGAGATTGTCCACAAAATTAGGAGATTTTATTTCACTAATCTCCTGACTGCCAACACTTTGAATACTGTATCCCAGTGCTTTTGATTCCCGCTTTAGACCAAGGGCAGTCACCACTATTTCATCAATATTAAGGCCGTTGGGTACAATATCAATTTCATAATAATCCTGTTTATCTACGGTAAAACGGTAGTCCTCATATCCCAAGTAATTGACTTGGATTTCATCTCCTTCTTTGGCCATTAATGTCCATTTTCCGTTTACGTCAGAAGTAGTTCCACGTTCCGTACCTGTTATGAGTAGCGTGGCACCAGTTAATATTTCTCCTTCTGCAGTCACCATTCCAGTGATGACTTTATCCTGTGAAAAGCCATTCACCAAAAGTGAAAGCCATATAAGTATAGATAAGTAAAATTTCATAATTCAATATTTGTTTAGGAAATAGGTGTGAGTAGAATGTTCTACTTTAAAATCACGATACCCTCATCCATCCTATTGCGTTGCGACATGATCAGGTATCATTATACTGTTACTCTTCAACAATTACTATTGTCGAAAAATAAAAAATTTAAAACTTTTATAATTTAAAAAAAGAAATCAGTTGGTCGGTGGACCACGAAGTGGAGATAAGGAAAGGAAAAAAGTTATCGAAAAAGTAAAATTACAGGTAACAATAGTTGGAATCGACAACAGCGTGTTGATCCATTGTTTTAATTTTGAAAAAGAAAAACCAGCGGCAGATCGTACCGCCCACAAGTCTGCATCTACGTCAACTCGTTTCGGTAGGTGAATCATTTCATTACCAGAAATACTGGTCACCAATTCAATAAATGCTTTTCCTAAATCAGCACTACACCAAGGAAGTGCTGTTAATTGGTAAACATCAAAATCTTTTTTGGAAAGGGTAAACAGGTAAAGTCCACCATCATAGGTTGCGCCTGTTACATTTTTGCCTTCCGCGATAGCTTCGGCAGCACGTTGCAAGTCTGACACCTGTAAATCTCCACAATCACTACCCACCACGATAGCATGATCCATCCCGCTGTCAAAAAAGTCAGATAAGGCTTTGGTAATTTTTTCATTGAAATTGCGTCCGTTTTGTTGTTCGTTATCAATATGTAGATAAGGAATCTTGGAAGCGCGAATGGTATTTAAAGACTGGTTGTATAAAGCAGTTGCTAACCGCAGATTTTGTTTGCGGGAAGCAGTCCAGTTTTTGGCGCGTGCCTCGGCTGCTGGTTGCCGTCCAAAAAATAGGATACCGGTTCGCATAGTTTTACTATAAACCGTAAATATAGGATTTGTTTTTGTACAGATGGTATTAATTTAGTCTAATTGTCCCGATCGTGATATTCGGAAGTCTTCAGGAAGCACTAAAAACCAACTTAGGAGTAATAGAATAACTTAACGGAGCAAATTGCTCATCTTTTCCAAAATATGAAATACTGCTGGACAATGCCGTACATTTACCAGATGTAAATTCAGGTTTTGTGCAAATTGCTCTCCGTTTGTATGCGGATATTCACGGCAGGCTCGCGGACGTACTTCGTAAATCTGACAGGTATGATCGGAGTTGAGGAAAGGACAAGGTGTTTTATTAATAACAGTGTCACCATCTTCATCGGTACGGGTGTAATGCTCCTTAAATTCAGCGGGCTTTAAATCAAGGTGACGAGAAATTCGACGGATGTCTGCTCGGTTGAGTTGTGGAGGAATAGTGGTACAGCAATTGGCGCAATCGAGACAGTCGTATTTTTTAAACACTTCCTCGTGGACTTCGTCGGCCATCTCCGTAATGGGCTTATTCTTTTTTAGCTTCAGCTGTCCAATCAACCATCGGTGAGACTTACGTCGACCCTGCACTTTATCCTGCCACGCTTGTATCCATTCGGGAAATTCGTCCATTATTTATAATCCATTATATTAAGAAAATGATCACAAGCCTGATAGTCCGCTTCGATGTTGGAGGCGATGATAACGAGTCGATTCCCTGCATAGGTACGCAATAATTCCTGGTACCAGGACATCCCTTGCTGATCCAGATTCGTGGTCGGTTCATCCAATAATAAAATACTGGATTGACTAACCATTGCCAGTGCGAGCTTGAGTCGCTGCTTCATTCCGCTGGAAAAAAACTTGACAGATTTGTCGGTAGATTTTTCAAAACCCAATAATTCAATCACCTGTTTGGTGTTGAGATTATTTAAAAGTGGTTTAAATTTTTGATGAAAATCGATGGCTTCCTTTAAGGTAAATTCTTCAATCAGATCAATATAAGGAGCCGCATAAGCCACCTTCCGATATACCTGATCGATCTCTAAAGGCTTTCCATTTTGACTAAAAATAATTTTGCCTTTGGAAGGCGTCAGATGACCAGATAAGATTCTAAGCAAAGTAGATTTTCCCGTACCATTATTACCCAGTACCGCGTACCGTTTTCCGGGCAGGAAGGAATAAGAAATATTTTTAAAAATCCATTCAAAGCGATACCGTTTGGCTACTTCATGCAGTTCGACTTCCATTCGTACGGTTTACGTGACGAAGGCCGATGATTCCACGGTTGGCTTCTTTTATAAAGTCAATAATCATATCGCGTTCGGGGGTCGAAATATGGGTAGCATTGAGTTTTTCTAATGCCTGACTGGTATTATATCCTTTCATATACAAGGTTCGATAAACGGCCTGAATATCATGGATTTGATCGTTACTGAATTTATGACGGCGTAGTCCGATAGAGTTGACCCCCACGTAAGAGAGCGGTTCACGAGCTGCCTTGATGAAGGGAGGAATATCTTTTCGTACCAGGGAGCCTCCGCCGACCATGACGTGCTTACCGATTTTCACAAACTGATGTACGGCACATAGTCCGCCGAGTATTGATTTGGCGCCGACGGTAATGTGTCCAGCCAGGTTAACGCAATTGGCCAGAATACACCGTTCGCCAATCACACAATCGTGTGCGATATGTACGTAAGCCATGATGAGGCAATGGTCGCCAATTTTAGTTTCAAGATTGGAGGC
>Ga0114957_1002056_pt1 | contig 20146 bp, 17 predicted proteins | sample BantaG_FD_87175 | JGI IMG/M metagenome (GOLD analysis project Ga0114957, IMG submission 87175) | Marine algal microbial communities from Bantry Bay, Ireland - BantryBay_4 metaG | ecosystem: Host-associated > Algae > Red algae > Unclassified | place: Bantry Bay, Ireland | collected 2014-11-21 | reverse complement strand
TATAAGTTTAGAAAACTTTATAATGAGACCAATGGTGAGCAAGGTGCTTTTGTAGTTGCTACGAACAGTTCTTTTGGAATAGATAAGTTATTTCCGGAAGACGCTCCACTCTGGTGCGAATATTTTGATATCCTTGGGAGTGTCGGTATTTTGAGTTGTGGAGCTACTTCCAACGAAAATTTTAATGTTGATGAAGTAGGTGATATTCCTTCTACTTGTACAAGCGAATATTTCATAGGTGTTACCAATCTAAATAACAGATCAGAAAAAGTATTCCAAGCTGGCTTCGGAAAGAAATCTATTGACTTAGGTGCTTTTGGAGAAGACATATATACTACTGCGATTGGCAACAAGTATAAGACTAGCTCTGGCACCAGTGAAGCTACGCCTTTTGTGACAGGCCTCATAGCCCTCATGTATAGTCTTGATTGCCCTCTCCTCGCTGATCTATCTCTGAGTAATCCTACAGCAGCAGCTCAACTGGTAAAAAATGCCCTACTCACCAGTGTTGAAGATGTGCCATCTTTAAAAGAACTCACTGTAACTGGAGGAAGGATGAATATGAATAATTCCATCACTCTCTTAGCCAATATCTGTGACGACTGTGGTACCATCATTAATAATGAAGTAAGCAATAGAACTGATACACAAGTAGACATCAGCTGGGAAGCCGGTAATGGCAATACTGGAACTAATCTCAGGTATAGGTTAGCAGGTACTACCGCATGGTCCACTAATAATAATGTAAGCTCTCCTTACACCATACAAGGATTGTCTGGGTGCAATAGCTACGAGTTTCAGCTGCAGTCTATCTGTGGATCCACAAGCGACGATTGGGGCCCACTATTTAAATTTGAAAGTGAAGGCTGTTGTGTTTTGCCAATGACGTTTGATTATAATATTATTGGTTCGACAGCAGAATTTACATGGAATTCTATTTTTGCAGCTCAGCAATATCTGATCGAATATCGGCCTGTATCTCAAGCTGCATGGACCAAAGAGTTTGTAACTGATAATAAATTCACATTAGTATTCACAGAGAATTGTTTAGCTTATGTAGCTCGGTTAAAAGTCGTATGTAGTGGAGAGGAGACCTTGTACTCTGAAGAGCTAATAGTGAAAAATGAATGTGGCGCTTGCTCTTCAGATGAGTATTGTAATATTGTGAATATCGACAATACTTTTGAGTGGATAGATAGTGTTTATTTTGCTGGTGATGCGTTTAAATCTGGTATGGATGAGACTCCGTTTGCTGATAACACCAGTGTCAAAAACTTCAAGGTGATCCATGGGCAGAATACTGAGATAAAAGTAGTACCAAGATTTCAATCTTCTAGTGCAGAAGAAAACTTTGTAGTATACATCGATTGGAATCAGAATTTTAGATTTGATGAGGATGAAAAAATACTTGGTGCTACCAGCAACAGTGCTGTAAGTGCTGATATAACTGTCCCGAGTGGAGCAAAACTAGGTCCCACTCGGATGAGAGTAATAATGGCATTTGCCAGGACTCCCTCTGGTTGTGGAGCTACAGGATTTAGATTTGGTGAGGTAGAAGATTACTGTGTATTTGTAGAGGCCGAGCCTGGAGAATGCGATATAGATAGTGATCTCACCGCAAATATGATTAAAAGAAATGCCGCCACACTTAGGTGGGAGCTTGATAATAACATAATAAGTTTCGCCGTGAGGTATAAAAAAGCTTCAGCAAATAACTGGATAGAGCTCAGTGAAATAGCAGATAGCCTTAGAATCACGGACTTACAAAAGTGTACCGACTATGAAGCGCAGATAAAAAACATCTGCGGTATTGATACCAGTCGGTACTCTGCAAGTTTATTCTTTAGGACAAAGTGTACAGACAATACTTTTGAGATTGACCCCTCTTTTGCTAAGGTTAATCCTAATCCATTTAACCTAATGATTACGATCAAATTAGTAGAAGCACTTCCATCTGGCCAAATAGAACTTATCAATAACCAAGGGCAAATTATTAGAAGCCGGGCCATTTCGAAAACGACTTTAAACTACAACTTAGATACTAGTGATCTGATGAATGGTATTTACTTTGTTAGAATACAAAGTGGAAAAAAAATAGCCTTCAAAAAGTTAGTGAAAATAGATTAGTCTGTATCCTTGTATTCGAGTTGAGCCAATAAATAAATCAGTCCCATACCAACTACCAGAGCAACTATAACAAAAACAGTATTAGCATCTCCATCATAGGCTGAAGGCATTACCTTTGCTTCTGTCAATATCTTAATTTCTTTATCTGCAAAATCTGAAAAGCTTGCATTTGCAGAACTTATAGTTTGATAAGTTTCTTTATCTAACCATTGCAATGGATTCCGCCATGGCCATATCTTATTAAGTGACCCTATCATAAACCCTGTAAGGATCGATAGGGTTGCATCTTTATATGTTTTGAATGCATAAGATAATACTCTAGAAAACACTGCTAAGCCTAGCAGGCACCCTAAACCAAAAACTAAAACAATCAGAAAACTATGTGAGTTAGGCGAACTTATCAAACTTCGTACATGCGGTATAACTACGCTATACATACCTAAGAGCAACAAAATAAAACTACCAGATACTCCTGGAAGAATTAACGCTGATATGGCAATCGCTCCAGATAAAAATACAATGGGCAATGACTCTGTCCCGCCCGCTGGCGTCACGGTTGTAACAGCATATGATATAGCTGCACCAAGAATCAATAACGGTATTGTCTTTATATTCCAGCTAGACACCATCCCACCTATGTATATACTAGAAGCTATGATGAGACCAAAAAAGAAACCCCATAATACCTCACTATGATGTTCTAAAAGATAAGTGACTAAAAAGAGACTAATCACAATTCCTAACACCATACCTGCTATTAGAAAAACTAAAAACTTACCATTTATTTTTTCAAATGCTGATTTCCATTTGAGAGAGAAAATCAACTTGAAAAATTCTATGTCTATACTTTTGATGGATTCAATGAGGTCTTCGTATATCCCTGTAATAAAAGCTATTGTGCCACCGGAAACTCCAGGCACTACTTCTGCCATTCCCATAGTCAACCCTTTAAGCACAAGTGCAAGTCTTCCCTTCATCCTAATTCGAATGTTTTCTTCCTTTTGTTTCTTTAGATAATACCTTTAGTTCGTAGGTTGCTTTGCGCTCTTCCTCACCATAATTAATATCTTCTGTAAGAGCAGACAGATCCGGTTGACCTGCTAATACCCAAGCACTAAACCATATACTGCCTACAGACTTTATTGACTCTCTCATTCTTTGCTCTACCATCCCATTCATATTTTCATGATATACTTTTGCATACTCTTCACACTCCAGTCTTTGTGTCCTACTATTACGCTCCTCGTAGCAGTACTGTTGATCTGCAGGATAGGTCAGACTTAGGTTTTTCTCTACCGCAAAGACATCCTCTAATAACTCATGACTGCGCAATACCGTCTTCCATATATATGCTCGTTCATCAGAGATATAATCTGCTTTGCCTACGAAGAAATCATATGAACTGTCGGCATATAACTCAGGTAATCTAGTTTCCCAAAAAGCATGTATTCCCAGTTGATCTGTATCTGCTCCGTTGTAGTTTTTAGTGGTATGTAGTGGTACATGGATATCTGAGATGTAATGGCCGATATCAGAGGATAGTTGTAATATCCTTTTTCCGTTTCCATCACTAAATGCGAATATTAAGTTTTTATATGCTCTCTCTAAATAATATGGAGCGATACCATACTCAGAAAACTTATCAATAATTACGATTTTGCCATCTGTAGACTTACGAGTGACTGAGAGCCACTCAGGTAAAGCACTGACATCAAATTCGTGTTGATAATCTTCTCTCTGTCCAAATTTTTCGATTAGCGATTTATTCCAAACTAGGAACTCATCGACATCAACCCTACATTTTTTATTAGCGAGTTGATCTAACTGATCAAAATCAAACTTACTAGTCTCCATTAACAATGTAGAATCCGCTCCTTTACCTACTAAGTAAATTTCTGTATGGGTAGCTATAGCCGTAGAAAGTTCTCTAGATAAATTATCAAATGGCAAAACACCAAAATAATCTAAGTCAATGTAGTGCCTGATCGCTTCATAGTCCGTATTATACCTTCTTTTATCAGGATCGATCGAGTGCTCTGTGATGTACTCGATATGCTTTTTATAAAAGCCAATCATCTCTTGAGGAAGCGTAAATACTGCCATTCTATTGATCTTCTTATGGCCAAAGAAACCCCATTCTGGGTTATGAGAATCAATACTTCCTAAAAAGGAAATAGAGGATATGAGCAATAACAATTTATAAAAAATGGACATAACTATTTTAACTCAAAAAAAGACTTTCCGCGCAGCAATTTACCTATTAATCTGTTTTGCGCCAACATAAAATCACCCCAACTACAATCAATAAAATATCTGCCTCCTACTTCCATAGTGGTCATCTTAACTTTACCACCATTCTCATACAATAGATCGCTAAGAGGAAATAGTTTGATGGTTTTAGTAGCTTTCTCTGAGCTACCGTAGCTAATCGTCGTAAAGGGTACTAAAGCCGCTATAGAGTCTCTGAACGGATTTGAGTTATCAATATACTCTGCATAAACCTGATCAAATCCTTGAATATAGGCGTTCACTATATTTTTGTCGATATCAATTTCCTTGTTACCTATAGCATCGTATACTTTAAGTGAACCATCGTTTGTCTTAATTATGAATGACTCTTCAGCATTACCAGAATATTCTACTTTAATAAAATTGAGCTTAGATACATCTTCTTTTATAATTGCTCTATCCCGCCAGTCAATTTCAGATAAGATAAATCTCCCCCTGACACTACCTTCTATAGAAGGAATATTTACAACGAAAGGTCTAGCAAGGCCTTGTTTTGTGTTCATCATCATATATGTACCTCGTTCATCTTGAGTCGCTCCTCCTACTTGATAGGACTTCAATAACTCATCACCATCATTATACAAATCGACTTGCACTCCTATTGTTCGCATCTCATTGACTATATTCTTAGTAGCTGCCTGTTCTGGGATATACTTTATCTGGACTTGCTCTATAACCTCTATCAAGTTATCGACCGCATTTTTCCTAGCTAAATATTTAGCGTTTAGTTGCCAAGAATCATCTTTATTTTTATTAAGAACAATAGATTTTTTGTTCTTTTCAGTGATTACTATTTTTTGTAAATTATTAATTTCTTCTAAGCTAAATGCACGCTCTGCTGTGAGCTCAGACATCTTTGCATGATCTTTCTCATCCATCAAGAAATAGACTGCTCCTACAAAGAGAAGCAAGCAAACTAGAAATATAAATCTTGTCATCTGCCGTATCTCCTTTTCCTTTGAAAATTATATGCCAATCCAAAAAACAACAACATTAAAAGCGGGAATAAAATATTAATCAAGCGCCATTTCACTTTTTCCTTTTTAGCTTTTACGGTATCTAGTAGCCTGAGCTTTACTTCCTTGGATCTAGCTTGCAAAACACCTTTCTGATCAAGCATATTCTCGATGCTATTCATCATAAAAGTTTGATTACCCTTGTATGTTTTTTGCTCCCATTTGTTATATCCCATTGGGCTAAATTTTCCAGTATTTGCATCAAACAAATTTTTAACGAAATCTGCATCAGATACGAATAATTGCTTTGCACCTACAGACTCATTTTGGTAGCTCTCCCCTATCTGATTAAGAGCAGTCTGGAAACTCTCTGGCACTCTGTTTTCAAAAGCAGAGCGAAATTTCCCCTCTACTAAGACCGCCAAGTTCTGAGGTTCTTTATTAAATTTTTCTTCTTCTAGTCCATATTTTAATATTTCAAAGTTCAACCGTGTAGGATTTCTTTGATACATCGTATAAGGACTACTTTTAAATAAAATTGTTTTCTTAATATTTTCTCTTGTTTCAATTATATCTATGGTACTGGGAAATTTAAAATTAACACGATCCATATTATTTACACTCGGGTGGTTATTCTGAGAGGCAGCCATAACATGATATGGCCAAGGAATAAGTACTTGCTGAGCTTCTCCACCACTAGCTCCTACGACCTGAGGTATTCTTGTACATTCTATATCCAGTACATAGTTGTTTTGAAACCGAACACCATACTTAAAAAATAGATCATCTAGGCCGGTATCATACTCAGGAGCCACATAAAATTTATTCACATTAATGCTATCTAGATTGACATTCATTTTGTCTATCAACCAAATGACATTCCCACCTTTCATGATAAACTGATCGATGATAAACTGCTCTTTTTGATCGATTACTACTCTAGGCCTAGCCACTATTAATACATCTACTTCGGGATGAATACGATATGTGCTGTCCAAGTTGATCCGACCGATATTGTAAAACTCCCTAAGACTCATCATCATCGCCGCAACCTCAGAGTTACTTAGTTCTCCATTACCTTCTGTCAATAGGATATTGGCTCTTCTAGTTTGAGTCAGTTTCTGTATAGCATCTGCAAATTTATACTCTAACAAACTGACCGAATTATTGAGCGTTGCCTCTTCTGACATTCCTGCGCTTTGCGGTTCTAGCATGTTTACTGCTATTGACTTCTGACCTTTTCTGAAGATGGCATAAGGATATATTAATTTATTAGTTAACTCATCACCATCCATAAAACTCAGATTCTGTGGTCTGATACCATCTTTACTTAGTTGCTCCCTAGTTTGATTAATCTGCTCAACAGAACCTGCCGAGGGATCTATAAATTGTATATCGAGATTTCCAGAGTATGAGTTAAATTCTTCCAATAAATCTGACGTATTTTCTTTTAACCTTTTAAAGCCTGCGGGGAAGGTTCCTTCTAAAAGTACTTGTATATAAATTTCTTCATCAACACTTTGTAGTAGATCTTTTGTGGGTTCTGTCAATGAATATCTCTTGTCCTCAGTGAGATCCCAATGTCCATAATATCTAGAGGCTATGACATTAATGATGATCAATACCGCCAATAATAAGAGAATATTAAGAATACTAAACAGTCCTTTCTTCATCCCTTTCTCTTTTCTAGTATTGCCATACAGCAGTATAATAATCCAACAATTACAGTCAAGAAATATATAATATCTCTAGAATCGATTACTCCTCGACTTATGGAAGAGTAGTGATAATTGACACCAAGCTTTTGTACTAGATCATCAACCCTACCAAAAAATATTGGTAGTGTACTCACAAATTGAAATGCCCATAAAATGAAAAAACACAAAAATGAACCCAGAGCAAATGCTACTATCTGATTACTCGTCAGAGCAGAAGAAAATAGACCAATAGCAATAAATACTAATGCTAAGAGAAATAGCCCAAAATAGGAACCCACTATAGCTCCAAGATCTAAGTTACCCTTGGGAGAACCTAGTTGATACACACTGTACACATATATAAGCGTCGGAATTAAGATTATTAAGATTAAGGTACCATTTGCAAAAAACTTAGCTAAGACTATTTTCCACTCTGATATAGGATAGACAGCTAATAACTCGTATGTTCCATCTTTAAATTCATCTGCAAAGCTTTTCATAGTCACCGCGGGCACTAAGAAAATAAAAATCATAGGGGCCAGGGAAAATAACTGGTCTACTGTCGCATAGTTACTCTCAAGTATGCTAGTATCAGAAAACAACCACATCAACATCCCCATAAATACCAAAAACACCCCGGCAACAATGTACCCAATGAGTGAACTAAAAAAACTGTTTATTTCCTTTTTGTAAAGGCTGAACATCGATTGTATTAATTTTACAAAGTAAGTTTTTGAAATATTTCTTCAACACTTAAAGCACTCGTTTTCATCTCTAGGATTCTATTTTCTTCTGCAACCGCAAAATCAAATAGTTCAGCGTTTAAGGGTATACCCGAGTCACTTGAAATTTTATAAGTATTCTTTTCTATCTCATCAATCCTTATTCCTTTATGCTTAGTACGTAGCTTATCTAAACTAATACTAGACTCAAAACGTACAGTTATTACATGATCGCCACTCATATGTGATTGTAAACTTTCGATAGATTCGTCGACGACTAGCTGCCCGTCATTGATAATAGTAACTCTATCACAAAGAGCCTGAACCTCCTGCATAATATGAGTAGAAAAAATAACCGTCTTTTTTGCACCTAACTCTTGAATCAATTTCCTAATATCTATCAACTGATTAGGGTCAAGCCCTGAAGTAGGCTCATCTAAAATCAAAACATCTGGATCATTGATCATCGCTTGCGCTAATCCTACTCTTTGCCTATACCCTTTAGAAAGCTGATTTATTCTCTTGTGTTGTTCCAGACCGATACCTGTCTGCTCTATCAGTGAATTTATAACTTTCGACTTGTTCGCTATTTTATGAATACCTGCTACAAAATGTAAATACTCTTTGACATACAAATCTTGGTAAAGAGGATTGTGTTCAGGTAAATAACCTATATGCTTTGCAATTTCTGCTTGTTCACTACTGGCATCTAAACCACAGACTGATATCTCACCTTCATCTTGGCCTAGATAGCACGTGATCATTTTCATAGTTGTGGTCTTACCAGCTCCATTAGGACCGAGAAATCCTAAAATCTCTCCTCTTCCTACTTCAAGTGATATATTATCAACAGCCTTTTTACCACTATATGACTTCGATACATGAGAAAGTTTTACTGACATACTGAAATGAAAACGACTTAATATTCTATTTAATTATTCTGAAGTTACTTTGAACTTACACGCTGTTTAGATCTTATCTTTTCTGCCAGTGCTGTAACGGTCATTGCATCATCGACTTTAAAGTCACCAATAGCATCCCTTCTAAGCTTAATTAAATGACCTCCGTTATTAAGTGCTCTACCTAGATCATAAGCTAAAGATCTCACATAGGTTCCTTTACTGCATTCCATTTCAAACTCCACATTGGGCAAGTCAATCTTTGTAATATTCAAACTATAAATTTCAACCGGCCTAGCATTCATCTTAATCGATTCTCCTTTTCTAGCTCTAACATAACTCCGCACACCATCTGTCTTTAATGCCGAGTAGATCGGAGGTACTTGATCTATCTTTCCTACAAACTGTTCTGCAGCAGATAGTACTTTCTCTGAAGTGATATCATCTATGCTATATCTATCTACTATCTCAGTCTCCGCATCATAACTTGCTGTAGTTGCACCTAAGTATATTGTTCCAGAATATCTTTTACGCTGACCTTGAAATTCGTTTATTGATTTTGTCATTTTACCAGAGCAAATAATCAATAATCCTGTAGCCATTGGATCTAGAGTACCGGCGTGCCCCACTTTTACTTTCTTGATATCATAGCTATTCCTTATCGCCCATCTCAATTTATTAACTGCATCAAATGACGTCCAATCCTTCTCTTTGTCGATTAACATTACTGAACCCATAAGGAAATCAATATTGTCAAGGTCACATTTACTATCAACTATATTCATTTGGCTATGGTAAATATTATGGCAATTGTTCCAACTAAAAAGCAGTAATAAGCAAAATATTTTAACTGACTATTTTTTACAATATTAATCATCCATTTACATGCAAATATCCCTGTAGTAAGCGCAGCTATAAAACCAGCAATATATGGTAGTGAGCTAGACCCTCCTATCGCAAAACCTCCATCCAAAATATCTTTAGCCATTTTACCTAAAATAAGAGGAACGACCATTAAAAAAGAAAACTTAGCCGAGCTAACCTTATCTATACCAAGAAGTACTGATGTACTGATCGTTGCACCCGACCTTGAGATACCTGGTATGATTGCTACTGCTTGTGCTAGTCCAATCAATAACGCATTAGCGTATGATACTTCTTTGCTTGTTTCTTTGGCCTTATCTGCTACGAATAAAAACAAGCCAGTGATTAATAAAGCTATGCCTACCAATAAAATATTCTCATTAAACAACACTTCTACCTTATCCAGTAAAAAGACACCAATAAGTGCCGCAGGAATCATAGATAAGATAATTTTTAAAGCGAAATGCTTTTGTGCGTTAATCTGAGTAGTAAATATGCCTAAAAGGATTTCTTTGACATCTTTCCAAAATACAATTAAGGTGCTTATAGCGGTAGCGGCGTGTAAGATGATAGTCATCATCAAACTCTCTTCTCCATCTCCTTCGAATCCTACAATTACTTTACCTAGCTCAATATGACCGCTACTGCTAACCGGAAGAAACTCTGTAACCCCTTGGATGATCCCAAGAATGATAGCGTCTATGATTTCATTCATTTAAACTGAGATCCAGTTTAATACTTCTTAAATATTGCATATACCTCTAAGCCCAATCCTGCAAGTATAAACATTGGCGCTAAGGTGATTCGTCTAAAGCTATAAATACGTTCAGGTTCCCATACATCTGGGCTCGGCATATGCCCCCCTAACATAAGTAAAAATCCTACGGCCATTAATGCAACTCCAGATAGCATTAGCATATAATTTTTTTTATCAAAAATCAGATCATGCTCAATCTGAGCACTACTTGCTACAGTTGAAGATCTCGACTTAGACGTTGTCGGCTTAAGTTTTGACTTCTTTGCACCATCCAAATTTTTCTTTGTGACAACCGTTTTTGCCTTAGAGTTTGTAGTGGTAACAACTACTTTTTTCTTACCTGATTTCTTGTTTTTACTCATTCCTAAAAAATTAGACTATAAACTTACAAATTATATAAAACTCTAATCTATAACTGCGAATATGGTGTTTAAATTTGATTTAAATGACTATTTACGATTCTTTTCGTACTTAATACCGGTATGAAAACTCCTAAGACTAAAAGTAAGACTACAATCAAGGTCAGATAGAGATAATTTACAACATTTTGTAGGAATGCGTAATTACTCAAAAGCAAAAAAGTAGAGAGCAAAAGAAGAAGAATAGCTACTAAAAAACTGATAAATCCCATTTGAAATGCTCGTATAAGATAGGGCCTTTGTATATAGTTCCTTTCAGCACCAACTAACTCCATGGTCTGAATCTTTTGTCTATCGGTTGCAAGTGATAAGTTCACTGTATTATAAATCAAAGAAACGGCTAAGAGTAACATCAATATACCAATCACTAAAAATATTGTGCTGATTTTACCAAGGTTACTATTTACTAATTCGAAAAAGTCTTTTTGGTAAAAAACTTCTGCAACGCTGTTCTCATCTCTAAGGCTACTCGAAAAGTGATCTAAGAAATCAGCATTATAATTACTTGACTTAAGATTAATTATTATTGCATCTCTAAAAGGATTTTGCAAACTATCATCCATAAAAACCAACTCGTCTTCACCGATCATAATTTTCTTAGCTTCTTCCTTAGATAAAAACTGCACACTCGTTTCTATAACAGCCTCGTTACTCTTTAAACTTGCTAATAAGCCTACCCTGTCCTTATCATCGTACTCTTCTTGCAACTCTATTACAATGTTTATCTTCTCTTTTAGTGAGTCTGTTATTTGATTGGTCTGACTAGCGACTATGAGATATAAACCCAGTAAGAAAAGAACTAAAGAAAGACTTATTATTGTTAATATATAACTAGATAATACTTTGCGCATTCTGTTATTTTGGTGTGAGCAAAGTAAAGAAATAATATTAAAATAATCTTAATATATCTATGCGTCAATTGACATTTATTGCTTGTTTAATTTTAATCTCAATCTCAGGGATCGCACAATCGATTACTCTAAATAATCCTTCATTTGAAGATGAACCTTCAGACGCCACTACACCTATGGGTTGGTTTGAGTGCACAGAATCTACGACACCTGATATCTTCCCAGGATACTGGGGTGTATATGAGGAAGCCTCAGATGGTGATACTTATTTAGGATTGATAATTAGAGAAGATAGAAGCTATGAGGCAATAGGACAACGAACGAGTGCTGCTATGCTTACTGAAAAGTGCTATAAGTTTACAATAGATCTTGCTCACTCTAATACCTATGCAGGATATAACGCACCAGCAAAATTAAGGATTTATATAGGAAGCAGTAAATGTAGCCAAGGCCAGATGGTATTCCAATCAGACCTTATAAAACATACAGACTGGAAAACTTACTTAATAGAATTTACACCGAAGGAAGAATCACATTACATTTTCTTTGAAGCGGTTGACAAGAAAGGAATAATCCTAGGGTCTAAAGGCAACATCTTATTAGATGCTGTAAGCAACATAGACATTTGTACTAAAGCGTAGACTAACCAATAGCTAAAAATAATCCAGCTGCAGCAGCAGCACCTGTCAATGGACCAAATAACGGAATCCAAGCATACCCCCAATCACTATCTCGCTTTTCACCAAGAGGAAGAATATTATGCATTAATCTAGGAATTAAATCCCTTGTAGGATTAATAGCATAACCAGTGGTACCACCTAATGACATACCTATAGCAATAACAAACAAAGCGATAGGTAACGCACCTACAGATCCTAATCCTATCTTGACACCACTAGCAAGACTAGTATCTATATTAAGGTCAGAAATATAAAATACTCCCAAAAGCAATACAAAAGTTCCAAAAGCCTCCGATAGAAAATTGGGTATTACGTTTCTAATTTCTGCGCCTGTTGCAAACACACCTAGTTTGAGGTTAAGATCTTCAGTAGCTTTAAAGTGATCTATATACATAATTGCGACCATAGTGGCACCTAGTGCAGCTCCAATAATTTGAGCAATACAAAATGGCAAAACTTTAGCCCAAGCAAACTTGCCTGCTATTGCCAGTCCTATCGTAACAGCAGGATTAAGATGAGCACCACTATAAGGACCTGCTACTACCACTCCAACATATACAGCTAATCCCCATGCAAGTGTAATCAAGACTGCACCAGATCCGTTTCCTTTTGTCTTACTTAGTACAACATTAGCTACTACTCCCAGACCAAGAAGAATCAATAGCATAGTACCTAATAACTCTGCAATAAAAGGTGTCATGATTTTGTATTTAATTGATTAAGATTGATCTTCTTCTATCCACATTTTGGATCTTCCTACCGCTTTATCCCAATCTGATGTGTATGCATTTGCCTTATCCGCATCCATCGCTGGCTCAAACACTTTGTCTAAACCCCACTGGCTCGATATCTCTTCCATACTCGCCCAAAATCCAGTAGCTAGTCCAGCTAAATAAGCAGCCCCCAATGCTGTAGTCTCTAAAACAGTAGGCCTCGCAACTTGAGTCCTCAATATATCTGCTTGAAACTGTAGCAAGAGATTGTTTGCAACGGCACCACCATCCACTCTTAACTCCGCAAGAGACTGACCAGTATCCGCTTCCATTGCCTTGACTACATCATTTACCTGATAACAAATACTTTCTATTGCAGCTCTAGTAAGGTGAGCCTTATTGGTACCTCTTGTAATACCGATGATAGTACCTCTGGCATAGGCATCCCAGTGAGGAGCCCCTAAACCAGTAAGCGCTGGAACAAAATATACACCTCCGTTATCTTCTACCTCCATTGCTATTGCTTCACTATCTCCAGCATTTTCTAAAAGCCCGAGGCCATCTCTTAACCACTGTATCACTGCACCTCCTACAAACACACTCCCTTCTAAGGCGTACTGGGTAACGCCTCCTACTTGCCATGCTATGGTAGACAATAGATTATTTGTCGATTTCACAACATACTCTCCAGTATTCATCATCAAAAAACAACCTGTACCATATGTGCTTTTTGCCATCCCTACCTTTGTGCACATCTGACCAAATAATGCCGACTGCTGATCTCCCGCAATGCCTGATATTGGAACTTGGGCGTCAAGTATATCCAGTGTAACCTTGCCATAAACCTCACTGCTTGATTTTACTTCTGGTAGTATAGACTTAGGAATATCTAGCAACTCTAAAAGTTCATCATCCCACTTAAGATCGCGGATATTATATATCATAGTACGACTAGCATTTGTTACATCAGTGACATGTACTTTGCCACCGGTAAGATTCCATACTAACCAACTATCCACGGTTCCAAATGCTAACTTACCCTCTTTGGCAAGTTCTCTTGCTCCATCTACATTATCTAATAACCATTTAATTTTAGTGCCTGAAAAATAGGCATCTATAACTAAGCCAGTTTTGTTTTGAATAAACTCTGCTTTGCCTGCTGCTTTTAAAGTATCGCAATAACTCGCTGTTCTTCTATCTTGCCATACAATTGCATTGTGTATAGGTTTACCCGTTTCTCTGTTCCAGATAATGGTTGTCTCTCTCTGGTTAGTGATGCCGATAGCATTAATTGCACTAGCTAAAACCCCAGATTCGCTTACACATTGTTGTAAGACATGCAATTGTGATTCCCAAATTTCATTAGCATCATGCTCTACCCATCCTGGCTTAGGGTATATCTGTTTAAACTCTTTCTGACTTACCTGCTTGATAATCCCTTGATGATCAAATATGATAGCTCTAGAACTGGTAGTACCTTGATCTAATGCAAGTATATATTTAGAAGATTCCATTATTATAGTTTAAACCAAGATATTATTTTATGTTAACTCGAGAGCTACAATACAGCAAATTATTCTTCTTAATTTGCTATTTAAAATCGATATCCTCTACTTATGAAAAATACATTTCTCTTTTTTCTTGTTCTTACCATAATATCATGTGCAACGACAAAAATGAACAAGCAAAAAATTAAACTTATAGATGTGCAAGGCCATAGAGGGTGCCGAGGTCTTTTACCTGAAAATACAATTATAGCTTTCAGAAAAGCACTGGAGCTAGGTGTTACAACTTTAGAGATGGATCTTGTAATCTCAAAAGATAAGCAAGTCGTAGTATCACATGAGCCATTCTTTAATCATGAGATTAGCACAGCACCCGATAACAAAGTGATTACTGAGGAAAATCACCTAGAGCATAATATCTACAACCTTACTTACAATGAAATTAAGAGCTATGATGTAGGGCTGAAAACCCATAATAGATTCCCCGAGCAACTAAATCAAAAAGCCTCTAAGCCCTTATTAAAAGATGTAATAGAACTAGCAGAAACTTTGTCCAAAGAAATAGACAGACCTGCACCCTACTACAATGTTGAGATCAAACGAAAACCAGAAGCAGATAACTTATATCATCCCAATGCTGATGAATTCGCTGGTCTAGTTGTAAAAACAATACAAGATAGTGGGGTAAAAAACAGAATCTATATCCAGTCATTTGATGTAGAATCATTACAGGTTACCCAAAAGCTGGATCTTGAAATTAAACTGGTCTTGCTTATTGAAAATTCGCATTCTCCAGAGAGCAATCTCCTTAAACTAGGATTTACACCAGATGTATATAGTCCTTATTATAAATTAGTTAATAATGAGCTAGTTGATTATTGCAAAAAAGAGGGAATGAAATTAATTCCTTGGACAGTAAACAAAGTGGAAGATATGGACGCCATGTTGAATATAGGTGTTGATGGTATTATCACCGACTATCCTGATAGGTTATTAAAAAGAATCAATAAGCAAGCCCAGTACAGTGTATTGAAATAAAAATGATTTTGACCAAATTGTTAATCGATCTAATCCCCATTTGTTCACGAGCTGTGCTTCCTAGACAGGTTTTGATTATAGAACCTTAAAAATGGAAACAATAAATCTTTATTACTATAACCAAGACAGTTGTAACTCATATATATTCCTCAGAACCACTTCATAATTTATAGTCAGTATGCCGATAATAGATGCACAAGAATATAAACCTAGATGGAGTCAAAGAAATGGTCATTTAGGTACTTTAATACCTTATTTATTCCACAACAAACATCCAAACCCATTTACTCGAGAAAGAATAAATACACCAGATGAAGATTTTATAGATGTAGATAAAGTTATAAATGGAAACGATAAAGTAGTCATGCTATGCCATGGCTTAGAAGGTAGTGCCGCTTCTAACTATATTCTAAACATGTCATCACTCCTTGTCGGATATGATTTTGATGTCTTAGCAATAAATTATCGTGGTTGTAGTGGGCAAATGAATAATAAGTTAAGGATGTATCACTCGGGAGCAACAGACGACATTCATACTGTTTTGTCTCATTATGAATCTGCATATACTTCTATTGCATTAATAGGTTACAGCCTCGGAGCAAATATGGTCACTAAATATATGGGTGAGTCGACCTTTGAAAAATCCTATAAAATCAAAGCTGCTGCAGGCATATCAGCACCCTGTGATTTAGCTGCGTGTTCTGCTGTGATATCTAGATCAGGAAACTATATTTATGAAAAAAGGTTTTTAATAAGTCTTACAAATAAATTAAAAGCAAAAGCTAAACTGTTTCCTGAGGAAATTGATCTTAGTAAGGTCAAAACCGTTAAAAGCCTCAGAGACTTTGATGAATATTTTACCGGCCCCCTTCATGGCTTTAAAAATGCAAGTGAATATTATGAGTTAAATAGTAGTAATAAGTATTTAGATGATATCAAGACTCCCATATTGATTATTAATGCCTATAATGACCCATTTCTTGATCCTAATTATTTTCCTAGAAAAGAAGCCCAAGATTCTGAATATGTACATTTGTTAATACCTAAATATGGTGGGCATGTAGGCTTCATGGGCTTAGGCCAAAACTATAGTTGGGCTGATTTAAAAGCTTTAGATTTTATAACTAGCAATATTTCTAATATATGAAATTAAAATATTTGTTCTTATCAGGTATCTTCTTGATATCATGCAAAACCGAAATGGTAGAAAAGCCAATGGTTACGACTTTGAACGTGTATGACGTTGTACTCAAAAACGGGCAACCGACAAAAGGAAAACCACTTTACAAGGAAGCATTTGAATATAATACTGAAGGTCGTATAAGTCAACATTTTCAGTATGACCAAGTTGGTAATTTGAGAAGTCGCGAAATCTATCCTGAAGTGTATGGTGAAAGTGACACTATCAAAACTAGTTTTTATAATGCTAGTAATATATTACAAAGTAATTATGTAAAAATCTTTAACTCAGATAAAGAAAAGGTAGAAGTATTAGCTTACGAAGCAAGCACTCAAGAATTATTGCGAAAAGAGGTGTTTGAGTATGACACCAATCGTAATCTAAAATCAAAGAAGGTCTACACAGCAGATAACATGTTATATAGACATCAAATGTTTGAATATGATGAATATGGCAATGAAACTAGTGTAAAGATATTAGATGAAAACAAAGACATAATCTTTGAAGAAACGTATGATATCAGTACTTATGATGGAAAAAAAATGTGGATTGAAAAATGGGGATATAGAAATGGAGAGCCTAAAAGTTTTAGAAAAAGAGGATTAGAATATTAATCTAATGCTCTTTTTCTAAATGTAATTTAATTATCGACAACGATTAAATTCTTGCTTGAACCAGAACCATTAGAATCCGTAATCTGAATTGTGTACACACCAGGTATTTCAGCTACATTTTCTAATATCATAGATTTTTGATTCCCCTTAATAGATGTTTCAAAAACTAATTGCTCTCGGCTATTATAGATTCTAATCTTTTTATCTAAAACATTCTCTCCTTTAAATGTCAACTTAGAAGATCCTCCAAGTACATGAGGATTAGGATAAACATTAAAACCTGTAGTGGCTACTGCAGGATTATTAACATAATTAGAATTAATAGCTCCAAAGGTGTAAAAATCATAAGAGTTTATTGGGATGGCCTCTAATGTTGTTATAGATCCACCTTTGAAGCTAGAAATATCTTGATTAAACTTAACATTATATGCTGAGATATCAAGCATGTTTTTATCAATTTTTGAGGGAACTACTTCCCATCTGTTATTTTTCCACCCTACTATACTTAATAGTGCTAATTCATCATTTGTAATATCCTTCACATTACTATACTCATCCCATGTCAATGTTATATGAGACCTATTTTCTCCATTAATATCCCAATATTCAATATCACTAATGGTTTTAACATCCGTGTCAAACTCTTGCCCTGCAATATTGTGAATTAACTGTGGATCCTCATCAAAATAAGCAGCATCAGAGGCTCTCGCACCAGAAATAGCTACGGGTCTGTATTTAAAATTAGCTCCTATAGGAAATGTAAATGGCTCTGTATGATAAACACAAACATATCCATCAACATGCTGAAGTTCAGAAGCTCCAGTCCAACTGCTACCTCTACTAAAGTTTACAAAACCTTTCTTACTAGATCTCTCTGTTGTAATTACTCCTGGATAGAAACCATTTTCTTCATTATCAAAATGATGGCTACCAAAGAATGTAATAGCTACTTTATTTTTGATAGATAAATCACTAAACAACCTCGAACTAGTAGAACTACTTTGAGCATTCACATTAACATTCACTAAGAATGTAAATACTACGAGAATGCTAAGCACTTTAAGACTATTAGATATACTCATGATTCTATTTAAAGTTTAGTGGAAGGCATTGCTGCCCTCCACTAATTTTTTATTAATAAGTTAACATCGTAAATATGAATGCGAAGTCTTCATCCCACGCTTCGTAACTATCTGTTCTCACAATGTTTACACATACTGTCCTTGCAGTTACATTCTCTGTAAGATTAATTGAGAAGTTCACTTTACAATTTACCGAGTCTGTGTATCTATTGATTGCTTGCATAAAAACAGCTTGCGATATTTTCTCTTGGAAGAAGTAGTTGAAGCAAATCTTCATACTAGGTCTAATTCCTTGAGATGCGTCTCCATCCATCTTAGATACAATTTCAGCTTCAATCGCACCAAAACATTCATCGTTGAATCTAATCTTATCCCCTACAGCAAAGTCACTCATTGCTGGGATTTTAAACTCACCTTTCTTAGCGATTACTCCAGGATCTCCTTTAACACCTTTCTTTCCTGCTACTCCTTGTGCTCCTTGAGCTCCTTGTGGACCTTCTGGACCTCTATCTCCTTGATCTCCTTTTACTCCTTGCATACCTTGTGCTCCTGTATCACCTTTAACACCTTTTTCTCCTCTTTCTCCTTGGTCTCCTTTTGCTCCTACATCACCTTTGTCTCCTTTTGCACCATTCAATCCATTCTCTCCGTTTGATCCAGCATCACCTTTGTCTCCCTTATCACCTTTTGCACCGTCTGAGCCATCTGCTCCAGTATCCCCTTTTTCTCCAGTATCACCTTTATCTCCTTTCGCACCATCTGTACCATTTGTGCCATCTACACCAGCTGCTCCTGTATCGCCCTTGTCTCCTTTCATACCATCTGCTCCTGTATCTCCTTTTTCTCCTTGGTCACCTTTTGCTCCAGTATCACCTTTATCTCCTTTTGCACCATTTACACCATTCTCTCCGTTTGATCCTGCATCGCCCTTATCACCCTTATCTCCTTTTGCACCATCTGTTCCATTCATGCCGTCTGTACCTGCTGCTCCAGTGTCACCCTTGTCTCCTTTATCTCCCTTCGCACCATCTGTTCCATTCGTGCCGTCTGTACCTGCTGCTCCGGTGTCACCTTTATCTCCCTTCGTGCCGTCTGTTCCTGCTGCTCCGGTGTCACCTTTATCACCTTTATCTCCCTTCGCACCGTCTGTTCCATTCGTACCGTCTGCTCCTGCTGCTCCAGTGTCACCCTTGTCTCCTTTTTCGCCATCTGTTCCATTCGTGCCATCTGCTCCTGCTTCTCCGGTATCACCTTTGTCTCCCTTCGCACCGTCTGTTCCATTCGTGCCGTCTGTACCTGCTGCTCCAGTGTCACCCTTGTCTCCTTTATCTCCCTTCGCACCGTCTGTTCCATTTGTGCCATCTGTTCCTGCTGCTCCGGTATCACCCTTGTCTCCTTTATCTCCTTTTGCACCGTCTGTTCCATCCATGCCGTCTGCTCCTGCTGCTCCGGTGTCACCTTTATCTCCCTTCGCACCGTCTGTTCCATTTGTGCCATCTGCTCCTGCTGCTCCGGTATCACCCTTGTCTCCTTTATCTCCTTTTGCACCGTCTGAGCCATCCATGCCGTCTGCTCCTGCTGCTCCGGTGTCACCTTTATCTCCCTTCGCACCGTCTGTTCCATTTGTGCCATCTGCTCCTGCTGCTCCAGTATCACCCTTGTCTCCTTTTGCACCATCTGTTCCATTCGTGCCGTCTGCTCCTGCTGCTCCAGTGTCACCTTTATCTCCCTTCGCACCGTCTGTTCCATTTGT
>Ga0114957_1002053_pt1 | contig 20156 bp, 14 predicted proteins | sample BantaG_FD_87175 | JGI IMG/M metagenome (GOLD analysis project Ga0114957, IMG submission 87175) | Marine algal microbial communities from Bantry Bay, Ireland - BantryBay_4 metaG | ecosystem: Host-associated > Algae > Red algae > Unclassified | place: Bantry Bay, Ireland | collected 2014-11-21 | reverse complement strand
TCCACTAGGTGAGTGTCCTTTTCTTTTTAAAACAGGAATTTTTGCTGCTGGCGAACAACCATTATCCGTTGAAAACAAAACAATTGTATTTTCGGCTATATCATGTTTATCAAGTGCATTTAACACTTCACCTACCACCCAATCCGTTTCCATTAGAAAATCTCCATAAGGACCGAGTTCAGATTTCCCTTTCCATATTTCACTTGGTATAATAGGCGTATGCGGAGATGTTAATGGTACATATAAAAAGAACGGTTCCTTTTCTCGAGCTCTCTCATTTATATAATCGACTGATTTTGCTGCAAAGTCTTGTAAACAATTACCCGCTTTAAAACTTGGTGCAGCAGGTCCTTTTCTAGAACGGATATTTGGGTCGTTTATAACAGACGGGATTTCTGTCACATTTTCATTTTTAATATATACATAAGGGGGCATATCTAAAGAAGCTGCTATTCCAAAAAAGTAATCAAAACCATTACTTGTTGGCGTTATAGCAGGTTTTGTAAAGTCAATATTCCATCCGAGGCCTTTTTGCCATTTTTCTTTTTTGAAATCAGGTAATAACTCCCAACCGATACCTAAATGCCATTTACCAACCAAAGCCGTATGATATCCTGCTTGCTTTAACAAACTTGCTACCGTTGTTTCTTCTTTTTTAATAAGTGGTTTGGTAGTAGGTTTATTGATTACATGACTTGCTAAGGTTGTACGCCAATTATAGCGTCCTGTTAAAAGTGAATAGCGAGAAGGTGTGCAAACGGAAGATGAAGTATGTGCATCAGTAAAACGAATTCCTTCACTTGCCATTCGATCCAGATGTGGTGTCGCAGCTTTACCTGAGGTATGAGAAACATCACCTATTCCCATATCATCAGCAAAGATAAATATGATATTAGGAAGGCTTGTCTTTATTATTTGTTGGCAAAATGTAATTTGACTCAAAAATAAAATAATAATTGAAATTATAAATTTATCCATATTTTGTTTTATATCATAGGCTTTAATAGGAGAAGAATTAGAATAATCACTTGACTTTTGGCTGATTTATTTTCCTTGTAAATCGCATACACGCTACAAGTTTTTTTTAAATTTAGTAGGTGTAACTCCAAACTCATTTTTAAATGAACTCGTAAAGTGCGATAGACTCGAAAAACCTACTGAATACACGACTTCACTTACAGATTTCTCAGGATTGTTCTTAAATATATGTGCAGCTTTCTTTAATCTGAAAGTCCGGATATATTCTTTTGCGTTGATGCCTGTGATTGCCTTAAATTTTCGATAAAATTGAATATAAGAAAGGTGTGTTTGTTGTGCAATCATCTCCACACTTAAGTCACTTGATTGATAATTTTTTTCAATAATATCGATGACTTTTTGCAGAAAAACTTCCTTTATATTTTCTGTTTTGACAGGGGCAGAAGGTTCCATTTGCGTTTTTGTTTTTTGATACTCTTTCTCTTTTCGCTGTGTATTTAATAGATTATGCACTTGGAACTCTAGCAATTCTGGAGAAAAAGGCTTAGAAAGATAAACGTCTCCACCTTGTTCAAACCCTGTCTTTTTACTCTCAAAATCATTTAGAGCCGTCAATATAATAAGTGGAATGTGACTTGTTCGGATGTCACTTTTTAGTTTTCCACTCAATTCAAAACCTGACATTTTTGGCATCATTACGTCCGAGATAATCAAATCTGGTTTGTTATCAATGGCGGCTTTATAACCTTCTACTCCATCTCCTGCTATTAAAACAGTAAACTCTCCTTCAAAAATACTAGTGATGAGTTCCTGAATGTCGGGGTTGTCTTCAACGATTAACAGTGTTTGTTTATGGTCCAATGAAACGAATGAGCTTTCATCTTTTTCTAAATAAGGGGTATTAATAGAAGATGATAAAGCTACTGTTGCTTCTTCTGTAAGTTCTTCTTCTTGGATACTGGCTTCTTCGCCATTACCAATTGGTAGCGTAATCTGAAAAGAAGTACCTTTTCTCTGCGAACTTTTTACTTCTATTTGTCCATTGTGTAGGTCAAGTAGTTTTTTGACTAAAGAAAGACCGATACCACTCGTTCCGAAAAGGCTTTTGATAGGATTGCTGGTGAAATATCGTTCAAAGATGTTCGCAAGCTCTTTTTTACTCATCCCTTTACCAGTATCTGAAACTTTGATGCATGCTGTTTCATTATCTATTTTTTCTAATTTGACCTCAACTTTTCCTTCTCCTGGGGTGTATTTAAAAGCATTAGAAAGGAGATTAAACAAGACACGTTCAATAATATTCGGATCAAACCAACCTTTAACTGACTCTTTTGGTGTTATAATGCGAAAGCCGATATTTCGGTCTTCTGCATAATTTTGAAATGCAGCAGCTGTCTTGAGCAGAAACTCTTTAAGATCATTTTTTACTACAGTTAATGTCATTTTTCCTTCACCAACTTTTCTGAAATCAATCAAACTGTTTGTTAAGTCAAGAAGTTTTCGTCCGTTTTCGTTGATATCTTTCATTCTACGCTTGAGATTGTGCGGCAATTCTTCATCTTGTAGTATGTGTTCTAATGGGCTGATAATTAGCGTTAAAGGAGTACGTAATTCGTGACTCATATCTGTGAAAAATTCTAATTTTGCTTCGTTAAGTTCTTTGATGCGTTGAATTTCACGTTCTTCCTCCTCAACCCGTCGACGTAAACCTATCATGTCAATGGTGTAACGGTAGCCGAAAAATCCGATTAATAATAACGCTATAAAATAAAGAAGATATGCCCAGCCAGTTTTGTGAAAAGGATTTTTAATGGTTAATCCAATGGATTTAGTTTCTTCACTCTGTAGACCATCACCGTTAAAACTTTGTAGTTTAAAGGTGTATTGGCCTGGGGCCAAATCCGAATAGTTCGCAAAATTTTGGATATTATTTACCAATATCCAATCTTCATCTGCTCCTTCCAATTTATAACGAAAAGAATTCTTTTTAGGTGCAGCATAATGCATTGCTGCAAATTCAAAAGTTACTTGATTGAGATTATAGGGTAGTGTAATATGCTTTGTTTTGTAAACAGGTTTGTTTAAAATAATTTGCCCATGAAATTCTTGATTTGGAAAAACCGATTCATTCAGCACCTTTAAATCAGTTATTACAGTTTGTGGGGGATATGCATTTTCAAGGATATTTAGCGGGTTGAAAATTGACAAACCATTGAGTCCACCCATGAGTAAGGTCCCATTTTGTAATTGAAGCGCCGAATTTTTCCGGAAATTATTTGCAGATAACCCATCCTCCATATTAAATACTTTGATCGAATGAGTTTCTGGGTTCATTTTCACAATTCCGCCGTCTGTACTCAACCACAGAAAACCTTTTTGGTCTTCGATGATAGAATAGATTGCATTGTCAGGAAGTCCATCACGTTGAGTAATGCGCTCAAAACCCTTAACGCTTTTTTCTGCGTCAAACACAACTTTATTTAACCCACCACCAAATGTTCCAACCCAAATATTACCAGTTTCTTGGTCTTTAAATAAGGAAAATATATTATTACTACTTATGCTCTGTGCATTCCGAAAATCATGTCGAAAAATTTGAAAAACGGATTTATAATCTTTTTCTAATAAATATAATCCATTCCGAGTTCCGAACCATATCCCCGTTTCTGGGTCATTTAACATAACGTTTATTATATCGGTCGGAGATTGTATATCGGCGTCTGTTTGATCTGTAAATGAAGTGTAAGTGAAATTGCCTGTCAATAGATCTCGCGTAGAAGTTTGTAAACTTATTTTACTGAGTTTATTGGATTCAGATATCCAGATATCATTATCAATTTGTAAAAGATAGTTTATTTGCTTACCTCCCAAGAGCTGTTGGAAAGGATGATTTTCAGGAAATGAAATGAAGTCGTCCGTGTCCATATCATATACGGTCAGTCCCTTACTCGTACAGATTAATATCAGACGTTGAGGAGTTTCGTAAAAATACAAAATGCGCTCGTTTTCTAAAACCTTTCGAAACTCTGTTTGGTAAACGTCGGCAAGTGAAAATTCAGACTTAGAAATATTCATACCTGCCTGAAAAGTACCGACCCAAAGTCGATTTTTGCTATCCTTCAAAATTCCACTGATGAGATTACTCGATAGACTATTTGGATTAAAATACTGCGCACTCAAATTAAAGAACGGCTTGCGACTGAGATCAATTTTATTGACCCCACCGTGTGCTGTTCCCACCCAAATCACTCCGGATTGGTCAGATATAATATCATTAACCACATTACTGCTGATACTGTGTGGATTATCAGGTTGTTGACGATAGTTTTCTATATCTCCAGTCAACTTATTAAGACGAAATAGTCCTCTTTTTAATGTACCTACGAATAAATGTTCTTCTGTATCTTCATAAAAAGAAGAAATAATTGATCCACTTAGTCGGATATCTTCTGACGAGAAACGCTTGGGTACAGTTCCATCGTAACTATATTTTCCAGCACTATTTTTAATTTGTAAAAAACGAAGCCCGTCTTCTGTTCCAACCCAAATCAAGCCATCTTTGTCAGCAAAAAGCTCCTTAAATCTTAGGTTCTTTTCTTTTAAATATTTAAAATTTTTGAGTAGAATTACTTCCTCGTTTATTCGTTTTTGGAGATGAAAAATTCCTTGGTTTGTAGCGGCTAATATTGTTCCGTCGGCTAATTCTATAATATCTTTAAATTGAGTACTTTCGGAAAAAATCTGGTTTCCCATTGGAATTTGTGTGACTTTTTCAACTTTGAATTGCAAAGAAGTCTCCGTTTTTTGTTGTGCTAGATACAATCCTTCTGAGGTAGCAAGCCAATAATTACCATTTTTAGTTTGAATAATCTTATGAAAGAAAACTGATTTTTTTGATAGTAATTTGTTAAATTCATCTACCCATATAAAAGCATCTCTATCTGGTTCGTAAAGACACAAACCGTCTTGTGTTCCAATCCACAAGATCTCTTGATCGTCTTCGAATATATCAGTCACTAAATTATTTAGCAATGTAGTACTGTCGCCAGGATGTGGAACGTATGACTTAAATATGGTCCCATCATATTTGATCAAACCATTGGAAGTGCCGAGCCAAATAAAACCTGTATTATCTTGAATTATTGAAAAAACGGAGTTTTGATTGAGTCCTTCTTTGTTACTGATTTTTTCGAAAATTAATGGTGGGTCTCCAGTTGCGAAACTATACGAAGGAAGTATACAAAACAATAGACAGAGCAATAGAATCCTTCCAAGGATATCTTCTCTGTATATGTGGATTAAATTTACTTTTCTTCTAAGTTGGTTCATATCTTTTCCTCTAGCTTATGATGCTGTTTGATGTATTGAGAAGGATTCATATCCATTATAATTCGAAACTGTTTATTAAAATTCGATATATTATTAAATCCTGATTCGTAGCATGCTGAGCTGATATTGATTTTATTTTCAATCAATAATTTACATGCATATCCAATTCGAATTTCAATAATATAGCGAGAAAAGGTTTTGCGATGAATACGTTTAAAATAACGGCTAAATGCAGAAGGGTTCATCCGTGCAATCGCTGCGACCTCAGATAATAGGATTTGCTTAGTAAAATTCTTAAAGATAAACTCATGCGTTTTATCTGAATGTTCATCTGGTTTGCGTTCTAAGTAACCCTCACTTGAAAGTAAATTTATCTTTTTGTGTTTTGCCAATTTTTGTAACAGTGTCAAAAAAACGATCAGTCGCTGAAATTCATCTTTTTCTTTCGCCAATTCTTGCATTATTTCAACAGCCGAAAAATCTAAATCGATAAAGCGAATGCCTCTGCGTGCATTTTTGAATAATTCAGTAAGTTGTTCCACACCTGCAAGTTCTAAAAACTGTTTGCCAGTAAAGTCCTCTTTAAAATGTATGCACAATGCATCTGCCATTAAATCAGAGTCTGATTGAAAATATTCTTTATCGTTTAACCACATGTGCGGTAGATTTTTTCCCAGTAATACAAGCTCACCTGGCTCAAATTTTTCAATGTTGTCACCCACAAATCGAGTTCCAGTACTTTTCGTTATGTACACTAACTCTAATTCAGGATGATAGTGACGGATTTTTAAGAAATTCGGAAACTGATTCCTTTTTATAGAAAAGGCTTGTCGTTGTTCATTGCTCCGATTAAGTAAACGAGGCTTCATAGTCGTTGCGATTAAATTAACCCAAATCAAAATTATTGTTCTTTTAAAGCAATAATAGTATCAGAATCAGAAAAGTACTAAAACTTTTCTTTCTTTGTCCTTATATCTACAATAATATTCACTTTGAGCAAAAATAGTATCGGTTTATGTGAATTTAGTGGTAGGTGGCTTATGACTGATGTCTTAGATTTGCTGTATAACGTAACAGTGAAAATATTTTACTGAAAAAGAATAATTTAAGAAAGCAATGCAAAGAAAAGTAATTATTACAGGTGTCGAAGTGAAAGATGTTCGATTTCCTACAAGTAAATCTCTTGATGGTTCAGATGCGATGAATCCTGATCCAGACTATTCTGCAGCTTATGTAATTTTAAAAACCAATAATCCTGATTTAGAAGGACATGGTCTTACTTTTACAATAGGTAGAGGAAATGAATTATGTGCGGCAGCAATAAATGCTTTGTCGCATTTAGTCGTAGGTAAAGAATTGGAGGACATAAAAGCGAATCCCGCTAAATTTTGGAAAGAAATAACTGGAGACAGTCAACTCCGTTGGTTGGGCCCAGAGAAAGGTGTCATTCACCTTGCGACAGGAGCTGTTGTCAATGCAGTTTGGGATTTATACGCCAAATCAGAAGGCAAACCTCTATGGAAACTTTTGGCGGATATGACTCCAGAAGAATTGGTTGCTTGTATTGATTTTACCTATATCACGGATGCTATTACTCCAACTGAGGCTTTGTCAATGTTGAAAAAAAATGAGGCAGGAAAGAAGGAGCGTATTGCACAGTTAAAAGAAAAGGGTTATCCAGCGTATACAACATCTGCAGGTTGGTTGGGTTATTCTGACGAAAAAATGCGTCGCCTATGCCGTGAAGCGAAAGCTGAAGGATTTACCCATTTGAAAATGAAAGTAGGTTCTAATTTACAAGATGATATGCGACGAGCAGCCATTATTCGTGAAGAAATTGGTGACGACTTGTACCTTATGATGGACGCCAATCAAAAATGGGATGTCGAGGAAGCTATCGAGAATATGAAAGAGTTGGCGAAATATAACCCATATTGGATTGAAGAACCTACAAGTCCAGATGATGTATTAGGGCATGCCAGAATCGCAAAAGCAGTTGCTCCAATAAAGGTAGCAACTGGTGAGCATTGCCAAAATCGTGTTGTTTTTAAACAACTTTTACAAGCTGAGGCGATTGAGATTTGTCAAATAGATAGTTGTAGAGTAGGAGGGGTTAATGAAATTTTAGCAATCCTTTTGATGGCTGCTAAATTTGATATACCTGTTTGTCCACATGCTGGTGGAGTAGGACTTTGTGAGTATGTACAGCATTTGTCGATGATAGATTTTATTGCAATCAGTGGCTCTTTGGAGGGACGGATTATTGAGTTTGTAGATCATTTGCACGAGCATTTCCATGATCCAGTTGTTATCAAGAATGGACATTATATGCCTCCCGTTATGCCAGGATATAGTATTGAGATGAAAAGTGAGTCTTTGATGGCTTATAGCTTTCCTGACGGTGCAGTTTGGCAAGAAGAATTGGCTATTGTTTAGTCTTCGACCCCTTAATCCGCATTGAGTTGCTTATAGGGGACAAATAATATTCATTCAATATAAAAATACTTAGCAACAAAGTTAAAAGATGAATAACACAAACATCATATTAAAATTCATAATCGTAATAATTTGCGTTTCTGTTATGAGTTGTAATTCCTCTAAAGTAGGAGTTAGTGAATTTGTGTCAAGTGTTGATGCTACTTACAATAACAATCGTCCAAATATTATCTACATTTTAGCGGATGACCTGGGTATCGGAGATTTGACAATATATAATAAGGTAGGAAAAATTCCTACACCAAATCTTGACCAATTTGGTCGAGAAGGTATGAAATTTAACGATGCGCATACCTCTTCTTCAGTCTGTACTCCTACTCGATATGGTATTTTGACTGGAAGATACAATTGGCGTACACCGTTGAAAGAATTTGTTTTATGGGGTAATTCCCCTCGTCTGATTGAAAAAGACAGATTGACTGTTGCACAATTACTAAAAAACTCTGGATACAAGACTGCGAATATTGGAAAGTGGCATTTAGGACTTAATTGGACATTAAAAAATAATGCGCCAAGTTTAGAAGCTTATACTAAAAGAGATGACCGTGTAGGTTTAGCAAAAATAGACTATAGCAAACCACTAAAATCAGGAACTCTAGATGTAGGATTTGATTATTCTTTTATGATTGCTGCATCTTTGAACATGCCGCCGTTTGTTTATTTGGAAAACGATAAGGCAACTCAAATTCCTACTAAAAAAACAGAACAGAAAAGGAAGGATTATCCTTTTTCTAGTTGGATAAAAGGTGATATAGCTGATGATTTTGTGCATGAACAAGTGTTGCCAACCTTTGTATATAAGTCAATAGAATTTATCAAAGATAATGCGAATCGAGATCAACCTTTCTTTTTGTACCTTCCTTTACCTTCTCCACATAATCCCGTATTGCCTATTGCTCCATGGAAAGGCACAAGCAATATTAATGGATATGCCGATTTTGTAATAATGACAGATGCACTCATGGGTAAGATATTCGAGACACTTAAGGCTCACGGTATCGAAGAGAATACAATGGTAATTTTCACAAGTGACAATGGTTGTGCTTCAACAGCAGATGTACCTTTACTCAAAAGTAAAGGCCATAATCCCAGCTATATTTACTCAGGCTTGAAAGGCAGCTACTTGGAGGGAGGACATCGCGTACCTTTTTTGGTAAAGTGGCCAGGTGTTGTGCCAGCTAATTCTGAAAGTGATGCAACAATTTGTACGACAGATTTTATGGCTACCTGTGCAGATATCCTCAATTATTCTTTAAAAGAAAATGAAGGAGAAGATAGTTACAGTATTCTACCATTGCTAAAAGAAACTGACACATATGGAAGGACTTCTACTGTACATCATTCAAAAACAGGAATTTTTGCTATTAGACAAGGAGAATGGAAACTTGTCTTATCACCTAATTCTGGGATCGGTGGTAACGGAAAACCTGCTAAGGTCAAAAAAGTATTGCCCGAATATCTCTTGTTCAATTTAGAAAAAGATGTAAAAGAAAAAAATAATGTTGCTCAAAAGTATCCCGAGAAACTAGAAGAATTAAAAAAGATATTAATTAAACAAATAGATCAAGGACGCAGTACACCTGGTATGCCACAGGAAAATGATAAAATCGATTTTGATTGGGTACAGACTTCATTTATGAATCATTAAATTTGAATTAATTGGTTGTAAAAACATGATAAGAACAATTAACATAGTAAACGTTTTCATTTTGCTTTCCTTTTTTGCGAAAGCAGAAAGTACTATGTTTTTCTCAGGGAATTCTTTATCTCCAGCAATAGTAAACGTAAAGAATGCTCCATGTTCAGTTAATTTTAGTGTTGATGAAAAATTAAAAACACTGGTAGGAAGTCGCCCCAATATCATTTTTGTTATGACAGATGACCAAGGTATGGGAGATTTGTCTTGTATGGGGAATAAAATATTGCAAACGCCAAATATTGATAACTTTTATCAAAAATCCACACGGTTTACTCAATATTTAGTAAGTCCTACTTGTGCGCCTTCTCGCGCTGCAATTATGAGTGGACGTCACGAGTTTCATGTAGGAGTCACGCACACGATACATCAAAGAGAACGTATGTCATTGGATGCTTATACTTTACCGCAAGTTCTTCAATCAGCAGGTTATCAAACGGCGTTGATCGGAAAATGGCATCTTGGAGACGAGGAGGAATATCTTCCACAAAACCGTGGGTTTGATGAAGTTTTGATGCATGGCGCTGGCGGTATCGGTCAGACTAAACTTGGAGATTTTCCACCTAATGCTGACAATCCGTATTTTGATAATGTACTACTGCACAATGATAAAATAGTTCAAACCAAAGGCTTTTGTACTGACTTATTTTTTCAAGCGGCATTGTCTTGGACTAAACAACAACTTGATAAGGAAGAAGCATTTTTTACCTTAATTTCTTTAAATGCTCCACACGGTCCCTTCTTTGCACCTGAAAAATACAAAAGAAGGTTTTTGGATCAAGGATATGATGAGAAAACGGCGGGCAGATATGGAATGATTGAAAATATAGACGATAATTTCGGTCGGATGATGAAACAATTAGAGAAGTGGAACGCTTTGGAAAACACCTTAATTATTTTCACAACAGACAATGGAATGTCAATGCCACCTATGATATTAAACGGTGAAAAAGTAATTCCTTACAATGCAGGTATGAAAGGTAGAAAAAACTCTCCTTTTGAAGGAGGGAATCACGTACCATTTTTCTGTTATTGGAAAGGTGTTTTTACAGAAGGCCAGGACATAAATGAAATGGTATCTCACCTAGATTTATATCCGACTTTTGTCGAATTAGCAGGAGCAAAATTATCGCCAGATTTCAAACCACTTGAAGGACGCTCTCTTTTACCTTTATTGGCAAATAAGAAAATCAAATGGGAAGACCGTAATGTATTTGTTCATTGTGGTCGTTGGAAAGCGGGAAGAATGGAAGACGAAAAGTATAAGAAATTTGCTGTCAGAAATAAAAGATGGCGTTATGTTAATAACGAATTTCTGTTTGACATCGAAAATGATCCTTCTGAAAAGCAGAATGTGATTGGGCAACATACTGAACTAGCGGATTACTTTAAAGAGTGTTTTGATTCTTGGTGGAGTTCAGCTGTACCACTTATGATCAATGAAAATCTTCCGCGAGTTAAAGCCGAAGATTATCCTTTAGTCAGAAAGTATTACAAACAATTAGAAGAGGAAGGAATAGCGAATTGGTGCCCGAAAAATTTTTAAAGAAAGATAAAAAGTAATTATGAAACCTAGATGATTGAGCATTAAACACTAAATGAGAAGATTAAACATAATTGGTTGATTTTCTTGCGCAAATAAAATTGTAACACATATGAAATTCGATTTAAAAAATAAAGTGGCTCTTGTAACTGGTGGTGGCAGCGGGATAGGAAAAGCAATTTCGCAAACCTTTGCAGCAGCGGGTGCAACAGTACATATATTGGAAATGAATGAGGAAGCAGGCAAACAAACTGTCTCCGAAATTACGGAGGAAGGCAACAAAGCTTTTTCACATCAATGTAATGTAACTAATGATACCCAAGTCGCTAATGTTTTTGAGAGCATTGGCGGTATTGATATCTTGGTAAATAATGCTGGTATCGCTCACATAGGGAACATCGAAAACACTTCAGGTGATGACATGGATAGGTTGTATCAAGTCAATATTAAAGGCTTATTCCATTGTATGACTCATGCAATCGCGGATTTTAAATTACGAGGTGGTGGAGTTATTATCAATATGGCATCTATTGCGTCATCAGTTGGTATATCCGACAGATTTGCGTATTCGATGACCAAAGGAGCGGTCTTAACGATGACTTTCTCAGTAGCAAAAGATTATTTAAAAGAGGGAATCCGTTGTAATTGCATCTCTCCAGGACGTGTGCATACACCTTTCGTAGACAACTTTATTGCAAAAAACTATCCTGGAAAAGAAAAAGAAACATTTGCAAAGTTATCAGCAACGCAGCCCATCGGACGAATGGGGAAACCACAGGAAATAGCAGATTTAGCACTTTATTTAGCGTCCGAAAAATCTTCTTTTATTACAGGGTCAAATTTTCCAATCGACGGTGGATTCGTCACGTTAAACGGACAGTAGTAATGGCATTTTTTAGCTAACAAAGTCAAGTTATTAACATAAAGTTAGAATTAAAATAAACATAAAAATATGAAATTAATAAGATTTGGAAATGAAGGTTCGGTCAAACCTGGCTTACAACTTGATAACAATTCACGCATTGATGTATCAGCTTTTGGCGAAGACTATAATGAAAAATTCTTCGCAACTGATGGTGTCGCTCGTTTAAAAAAATGGTTAGAGACGAATCAAAAATCTTGCCCAACTGTCGATAATAGTATCCGTTTGGCAGCACCAACAGTACGTCCATCTAAGATAGTTTGTGTTGGTTTAAATTACGCTAAACACGCAGAAGAGAGCGGAATGGCAGTGCCAGGAGAACCAGTTTTGTTTTTCAAAGCGACTTCTTCAATAATAGGTCCTAACGATAATGTAATGTTGCCGCGTGGTAGCAAGAAGTCTGATTGGGAAGTTGAATTAGCTCTAGTGATTGGTAAAAAAACGTCTTATGTAAAAGAAAGTGAAGCTTTGGACTATGTGGCGGGTTATGTGCTTCATAATGATATTAGTGAACGTGCATTTCAGTTGGAACGCGAAGGACAATGGGTTAAAGGAAAAAGCTGTGATACTTTTGCTCCTTTAGGGCCATTTATGGCAACGAAAGATGAAATTGCAGATCCACATAATTTACGATTATGGCTCAAGCTCAATGATGAGACTTTGCAAGATAGCAACACTTCTGATTTCATTTTTGACATTCCAAAAGTGGTTAGTTATATCAGTGAATTTATGACTTTACTTCCTGGGGATATTATTTCTACAGGAACTCCGTTTGGAGTAGGTTTAGGATTTAATCCTCCAAAATATTTGAAAGCGGGTGATGTAATGGAACTAGGTATCGACGGTTTAGGAGTCTCTCGTCAAGAAGTAATTCCATTCTCCAAATGATAAAAATTGACTCACACCAACACTTTTGGCAATTTGATCCAGTGCGTGATGCTTGGATTGACGATACTATGTCTGTTATTCAGCGAGACTTTTTGCCGGAAGATTTACAACCGCTTCTAAAACAGAATAATATTGATGGCTGTGTGGCAGTACAGGCAGATCAATCAGAAATAGAAACTGATTTTTTGCTTGATTTAGCTACAGAAAATGCGTTTGTCAAAGGTGTTGTTGGGTGGGTTGATTTGAGAAAAGAAAATGTAGAAGAACGGTTGGCGCATTTTGCCAAGCATGCTCTGTTTAAAGGTGTGCGTCATATTGCACAAGGTGAGGCGGATGACTTTTTAATGCGAGCTGATGTGCAAGCGGGTATTGGCTATTTGGCTAAGTACGACTTGACTTATGATATCTTAGTTTTTGCCCGACAATTGCCTGCTGCAATCGAATTGGTAAAAGTGTTTCCGCAACAGAAATTTGTTTTAGATCACCTGGCAAAACCACAAGTCTCTCAAGAATTCGATAAAGAATGGCGGAAAAATATCGAAGCATTGGCGGAATGCCCAAATGTGTTTTGTAAATTATCTGGTATGGTAACAGAGACTGAGCGGTTTAGTTGGAAAAAATCCGATTTCAAACCTTATCTCGATGTGGTTTTTACTTCATTTGGTATAGATAGAGTAATGTACGGATCGGATTGGCCAGTTTGTTTATTAGCTGCTGACTATGATGCGCAATTAAATATCTTACAAGAGTACATTTCGGACTTTTCTATTCGCGATCAGGCTAAAGTTATGGGAGGTAATGCCATCTCCTTTTACAATTTAAAAAAAGAAATATGAATTTGAACTTACAAGATAAAATCATCGTCGTAACAGGTGGCTCAAAGGGAATTGGTCATGGCATCGTTACGGCATTAGTGGAGGAAGGAGCCATTCCTTTTATTATAGGTAGAAATAAAACAACGGTATTAGAAGCAGTAAATAATATTAAAGAAAAAGGAGGAAAAGCCTCTTATGCGATTGCTGAATTGACAAATCCAGACCAATGTGTAGCTGCCATTGAAAAAGCGGTTTCAGAATTTGGACAGATTGATGGATTGGTTAATAATGCAGGTGTAAATGATAGTGTAGGATTAGAATCTGGTAACTACGAAGACTTTATTGAATCTTTGAAACGGAATGTCGTTCATTATTATCAAATGGCACAATTGGTTTTACCGTATCTAAAAAAGAACAAAGGAGCAATTGTCAATATTGGTTCTAAAACTTCTGTGACAGGGCAGGGTGGCACGTCAGGTTATGCTGCTGCTAACGGTGCACGGAATTCACTGACACGCGAATGGGCTTTAGAATTATTACCGTATAGTATTCGTGTTAACGCAGTAATCGTTGCAGAATGTTATACACCTCTTTATGATAAGTGGATAAAAACGTTTGATAATCCAGAAGAGAAATTGGCAAGTATTACAAAAGATATTCCTTTAGAAAATCGAATGACGACTGCACAGGAAATTGCGGATACTGTAACCTTTTTATTATCTAATAGATCAAGCCATACAACAGGACAATTACTGTTTGTAGATGGAGGTTATACTCACTTGGATCGTTCATTGTAATATTAAAAATATGGGATTAACAAAATACTGCTTTGCACTAGATCTAAAAGACGATGCCGTCTTAATAGCTGAGTATAAGATATATCATCTTGAGGTATGGCCAGCAATTATTAAAAGTATCAAAGATGCTGGTATTCATGATCTGGAGATTTATTGTGTGGGCAATCGATTGTTTATGATAATGACAACCAACTCTGATTTTTCTTTTGAAGAAAAGGCAGCAGCTGATGCCGCTAATTCTGTTGTTAAGGAATGGGAGCAATTAATGTGGAAATACCAACAAGCACTTCCAATTGCTGAGCCTGGTGAAAAATGGATGTTGATGGAAAAAATATTTCAGTTATAAAAAACGATTTTAAATAAGATAAATGAGCAAAGCCATAAAATATAATTCGAATTATCCATCAATAGATAATTTAAGAACAAAAGCGAAAAAACGTATACCTGCATTTGCGTTTGAGTATTTGGATGGTGGCTGTAATGAGGATACCAATCTCCGAAAAAATACACGTGAAATTCGCGATGTAGAACTCATTCCACAATATCTGACTAAGCACAAAGGGTCAAGTATAAAAACAACTTTATTTGGACACGAATATGATGCGCCATTTGGAATTGCGCCAGTCGGATTACAAGGGCTTATGTGGCCCAATGCTCCAGAGATTTTAGCTAAAGCAGCTTTTGAACATAATATCCCTTTTTGTCTCAGTACCGTAACAACTTCGAGTATTGAACGTATTGCGGAGATCACGGAAGGTAAGTCTTGGTTTCAATTATATCACCCAGCGGAAAATTCTATGCGTGATGATATTATTAATCGTGCTGCCGCTGCAGAAATGCCTGTTCTAGTTATCCTTAGTGATGTGCCTACCTTTGGCTACCGTCCACGGGATATTCGAAATGGTTTGGCAATGCCGCCGAAGATGACTTTGAAAAACATGCTAGAAATAGTTACGCATCCAAACTGGGCATTACGCACTTTGTATCATGGTCAACCAAGTTTTAAAACTTTGAAACCTTATACACCAAAAGGATTAAGCATGTCCCAACTTGGAAAGTTCATGGATGTTACCTTTTCAGGTCGGCTGAATGAAGAAAAAATAAAACCGATTCGTGATATGTGGAAAGGGAAATTAGTCTTGAAAGGGGTGGCGAATGAAATGGATGCAGAAAAAGCTGTAAATTTAGGATTAGATGGAATCATCGTTTCCAATCATGGTGGTCGACAATTAGACGCAGGTGAAAGTACAATTAAACCACTGGTTCGAATCGCAGAAAAATATGGCGACCAAATTAAGGTCATGATGGATAGCGGTATTCGTTCTGGACCAGATATTGCTTGCAGCATGGCTTCTGGTGCAGCGTTTACTTTTTTGGGGCGAGCCTTTATGTATGGAGTTGCTGCTTTAGGAAATCAAGGCGGTGACCATACCATTTCTATTCTTAAAACACAGTTGCAGCAGGTAATGGAACAGATTTGTTGTGAAACGACTGAAGATTTTCCACAGTTCTTGAAGAAGTAAGAAATTTGGGAATCGTTCACTTTATTTGGAAGATAATAAGATTTAAGCAAAGATTTGATAGTTTTTGGATAAACGTATCTCCCTAAATAAGCTAAATTGAGCTTTATAATTTATATCATAAAGTATAATAGATTTATCAAAATAGGTCATATTACATTGAAATGATTTAACACATTTTGCTAGTTGTTTCAAATTTTGTAAGTAATGCTACAAAATATATTACTTGAGAAATTATTTATTAACTATTTATAAAAACTACTTAATTATGAAAAAAATATTTACATTTTTGATTTTTGCTTTTCTAGCAAATACAATGCTAATTGGGCAGTGTTCTGATACCGCTAAACCAAATGCAAATGGCAAATTCTTTAATATGGATTATGCATTGGAGGCAGATAGGGATGCGGCATTGGAAGGACTTGAATCTATTACTTATCCTGCTGGACCTGGATGTGAGTGTGGGGAGACAACTACTCAAGCATTAGCAGATCTTGTAATTCAAGGGCCTATTGGTATGGATGATCGCTATAGAATTCGCGCAGCTTCAGATACTACTGCATTTTATGGAGGAGATAATGCAAACTTCATAGGCGATGTTATTTTCAATTATACAGATGGGACTTCTGAGACTTGCTCTTATGGAACTTCCAGTACTTCTAGTATAAATGAATCGTCAATAACAATATTCCCGAATCCGGTAAATGATCAATTAACACTTATGAACGGTAAAGGACAGGTGACGATTTACAATGTATTGGGTCAACCCGTGAAAGATTTGACAGTAAGCGCTAATCAAGCTAACATTCAATTGTCTGGCTTATTAAATGGGCAATACTTTTTACGTGTGCTTCAAGAAGATGGAACAAGTGCTATAAAGCAATTTTCTAAAACACAGTAATCAATCCAGCAATTACAAAAGTATAAGATGTGCTAAACATTCGACTTTATAGTTGCTTTAATAAAACGCCATTAAACTTGCATTCTTAACAATTAAATTAACAAAAATGAATAAATTATTTACAATACTCTTTGTTTGCTTTTTATGCTCTAATTGGAGCTTTGGGCAACTTGGTTCAACAGTAGGAAGTGTTGAGACTTTTAATTCAAGTGGTACTTTAACTATCCCAGCAAATGTTACAATGATTAAAATTGAAGCTTGGGGAGCAGGAGGAGGTTCAGCAGGAGGTGCTACTAAGAATAGAGCTGGAGGTGGTGGCGGTGCCTATTTTACTGACTCATATACTGTAACGCCTGGTGCAACCTTCGCTATCACTGTAGGACTGGGAGGTGACAGTGCCGATGGAGGAGCAACCACTTTTGATGTTGATCCTGGAATATCTGTTGGCGGAGGTATAAGGGGAGTTAACACTGCTGGTGCCGGAGGAACTGTATCTGGTGGTACTGGGATATCTGGAGGAGCTGGCGGAGCGCGAGGTGGTACCACTACTGGTGGTGGTGGTGGCGGTTCTGGGCCGATAAATGCTAATGACGGAGTTGGAGGCGCTAGTGGCGGTAGTGGCGGTGCAGACGGAGGCGGAGATGGAGGAGCCTATGAAGAGGGTGGTTCAGATGGAGTCTCTACAGGAGGAGGAGCTGGCGGAAAAGGTGACGATACTAATGCCATTAATACTTATCTATCAAAAGGGGGAGATGGACAAGTGAAAGTTACTGTTGAGGCAGTATTGCCACCAAATAATGACTGTGTAGATGCCTCTGTGTTAGCAACTAATGTACCAGGTTCATTGGTGAATCAAACTCTAAGTGGCGCAAACGCTTCAGGGCTTGGAGCAGAATCATGTGACGCAGGTTCTACGCCTACGCCATCGGATGTATGGTATACTATAAATACTGATGGTGATGGAGGGGTTCTAACTGTTACTGTAGTGCCTGGGACAAATAGTGATGTTGTGGTTTCTATATATGATGCCTGTGGAGGTTTACAAGTAGCTTGTGGAGATAGCGGACTAAATGGTGCCGCAGAAGTTGTAACTTTGAGTATGGCCAATGTGAAAGGTTCAAAAGGTGGCAGTTCAACAAGAAGTGCAGATTATTTAGTAAGAGTTTATGAAAAAGTACCTTCAGGAGAAGATTTTTCTATTGAAGCCTCTGGATCAGCGCTTCCAATTGTGCTCGGTAGTTTCGATGCAAAATCTGAGAAAAGTGGAAATATCGTACTATGGTCTACGCTGTCTGAGATTAATAGTGACTATGTAGAAGTACAGAGCTCGCCGAATGGGTCTACTAGATGGGAGACTATCGGAAAAGTAGAAACTACAGGAGAAAGCCTATCTAGAATTGACTATGAATTGTTTGATAATAATCCTTATTCTATCACTTATTACAGGTTGAATGCAATGGATAAAGATGGTAGGTCAGAAATGTCTCATTCTATAAATATAAGGCGTGATGATAAGATGAGGCAAATGTCATTGTCTCCTAATCCTACAAGTTCTAGAATCTCTTTGCAAACCGTTTCAGATGCTGATATGATTGGCACTATTGTTATTCATGATCTGACAGGTAAGATCGTGAAGAATGAAATTATAAACTTGAAGAATGGCTTGAATACATACTCAATTGATCTTGATAATCTTAATACTGGAATATATCTCTTCTCATTAAGAACAGAAGATGGTGTACAAGTAGAAAAGATTGTGAAACAATAAGCTATAAACATACCGCAAGTGAAGTAAGTAACGAAGGTAAGATGTGTTACATATAGACGTTTAATATAACTCCCAAGCCCTACATTCTTAACTACTAAATTAAAAAAAATGAATAAATTATTTACAATACTCTTTGTTTGCTTTTTATGCTCTAATTGGAGCTTTGCTCAGGATTGTACTCTTGGCACTGATATTGGAGACGAATGTCCTTACTTTGGTGGCGAAACTGGTACTGTAACAGTTCCTGAAGGGGTTAACTCAATTACAGTTAAAGCTTGGGGAGCTGGAGGAGGTTCGCAAGGAGCTTCTAGCAATAGAAGACCTGGCGGTGGCGGTGGTGCTTATTTTGAATTAACGTACACAGTTGCCCCAGGCGCAACTGTAGTGATAACCCAGGTTGGACAAGGAAGTCCAGGTGCTGATGGAGGTATTACCACTTTAACTGCCCCAAATGGAGCACCTATCACTGTTAATGGAGGTAAGACTGGCACCAACAACACCAAAGGTGTTGGTGGAGCAGGAGCCGGAGGAGCATTTACACCTGGAGGTGATGGCGGAGCAAGAGGTAATGGAACCAATGATACTGGTGGTGGTGGTGGTGGTTCCGGAACTGGAGCTTCGAATGGTGGTAGCGGTACTACTATGGGCGGTACAGCGGGTATGCCCGGCGGCGGAGCAGGAGGAAACAATGGTGCTGGTGGTAATGCTGGATCAAATCCAGGTGGTGGTGCTGGAGGTACTGGTGGTGGTACTGGTGTTGATGTAGATTTACCAGGTGGAGATGGACAAGTGTCCGTTTGCGTTGCTGGAATAGTATTGCCAGTTGAGTTAGTACGTTTTGATGCCTTTGCGAAGGATAATCAAACATTATTAGAATGGCAGACCGCTAGTGAAATAAATAACGAAGGATTTGAAATTCAAAAAAGTAATGATGGTATCTCTTGGGAAAAGCTCGAGTTCGTAGAAGGTAAAGGAACATCTTCCAATTCAAATACTTATGCCTCTATTGATAGATTTCCGACTCAAGGATCAAACTACTATCGTCTCAAGCAAATGGATCTTGACGGAAAATTTGAGCTTTCAAAAACTGTAGTTGTTGATTTTAATCGACAAAAAGAAGTTGAAATTTTTCCAAATCCAGCTAAGGATCAGTTGACCCTAATAAATGGAGAAGGTAAAGCAACTATTTATAATTCTTTAGGACAGGCTGTAAAGCAATTTGCAATAGATGGAAATAAAGCTACCATTCAATTATCTGAACTAGAAGATGGACAATATTATTTACGTGTACATCAAGAGGATGGAACAATAGTTACTAAGCAGTTCTCGAAAGCGAATTAATAATTAGTTTGATAGGAAAAATGTAACAAATTTAAAAGATGCCTCTTACTTTTTTAATAAGGTAAGGGGCATTTTTTATTATTAATGGTGATTATTGAAAGTAATGTCAACTAACTATTTGTCGGATCAAGATGAATTTCTGTTGGGGATGATATTTATAAT